>Ga0209191_1000369_pt1 | contig 35776 bp, 36 predicted proteins | sample S_130626_EF_Meta_FD_187320 | JGI IMG/M metagenome (GOLD analysis project Ga0209191, IMG submission 187320) | Freshwater microbial communities from Lake Simoncouche, Canada to study carbon cycling - S_130626_EF_MetaG (SPAdes) (version 2) | ecosystem: Environmental > Aquatic > Freshwater > Lake ...
CTGAAACCCGCCGGGGTTCATTTTATCAACGCCGGAGAACCCTTCCTCCGTTGTCGAAATAAAACGTTGTTTGATGTAGTCAACTATTGACCTGCGGAGGCCGTTGACAGCGTCAGGGTCCGCCTTGACCTGATTGAAAAGGTTGCGCATCTGCCTTGCAGCGTCAGTTTTTCCGAAGACGGTTCCGACTGTCTTGACCACATCGGCCTCATTGCCGAGCTTAAGAAGCTGCTTTGTCAAGCCTGTCTGGAAATTGCTGACAGCAGTGCTGGTGTCAGCCGCAGACCTTGCAGCCGTCTCCGTGGCCGTTGAGGCATTCGCGAATTGTCTTTCAAGATCAGGGAACTCGCGCAAGGCGTCCTGATACTTCTTGCGCCACCCCGCAAATTTACGAGGGTCTATCGTCCCCTGCGCCGTCATCGCCTCGCGCTTTAATGACGAGACAATGTGGTCGCGCATCACGCCTACTGCGGCGGCGTCACTGCCGACAGCGTTCATATAGCTTTGCATGCCCTCATGCCCAGCCGGGCCGGGCCTGAAGAACTTGTCGCCAACTTGAGAGTCAAGAACCTTGTAGCGGCCCGGCCCCCCGGCAGACGCCAAAGTTGCGCCAGTGGCGCCTTCTTTGAAGGTTTGGGCGTAAGCGGCGTGGCCAAGTTTGGCGGCAGTGATGGCGTCAACATCTTCCTGCGTGATCTTTGTTGGCTGCGCAGGAGGCTTTGCCTTACCGCCTTCTTTCTGCGCGTAGAAGTCCTTCACCCATTGGTCAATGCGGTCAGCAATGCTGCCTCCGGGGGGAGGGTTGCCCGCAGCCACAGCGCGAGCGTCCTGAGCAGCTTGGTTCTCGACGGCGTCATTGATCGATGACGCCACGGCCTTCTTCATCTGAGTGAGGAGATAATATTCGGGGGTTTCTGTGCCGGTTCTGGCAAGCTCTTCAGACATGGCGGCATTGATGCGCTTGTCGAAGGCGACCAGAGACTTGAAGGGCGTATTGTCTCCAAGCTTCCCGGCATCGTCATAGATGCCCTTGATCTTGCCTGTCATCGGCTCTGCAAGAGGATCGTAATCAGCGATCACCTTGCGGGCCGCATCGCGGATTTGAGAGGAGACAACCTGAACACGGCCCTGCGGATCAACGGCCTCGTAGAGCTTTGTCCGCCAGTCGCGCATCTCTTTCTTGGCTGCATCCAAAAAGTTGCGCATGGCCGAGCCGGTGGCCTCTGGGGGCTGTTGAGTGCCCAGACTGTCAGCCGCTTGTTGAGCGCCACGCAGATCCTGCTGCGTGATCTGGCGCTCTTGGTTCTCAAGGTTCTGGAGTTCGCGATCAAGCTTCTGCGAGACGGCGACGGGTGAGCCGGGAGGGGCGGCCTCATCAAGCGCCTCGGCACGAGCCGCAGCGCGTTCCCCACGTCGCTCCATGAAGGGAGCCGCGTCTTTTGTTTGACGCTCAAGCATGAGCGACCCAAGTTTCTGATCTCCCAGAACCTCGGGCGTCGTGGGCTTTGATCCGGGCAAGATCTCAAGAGGTTCGTTCTCAAGAATATCTTTCGCCCGCTCCACGCTTGTGACGTTACCGGCGACACGGTTCGCGGCAGCGCGGCGCTGGCCAGCCACAGTGACGGGATCGAAGAAGTTCTGAACGGCGCTCTTCACGGGAGCGCCAAGGGCTTCCACACCCTTGAGCAGGCCAGAGGTAGACAGGCTGCCGCCCATGCCGCCAACCATGCCAGCGATAGGCTTATAGGTGTCAGGAACGGCCTCCATAGCCGCCTCGGCCCCCGCACCGCCACCGGCGCCGATGGCTGCGTTCTCAAGGACAGGCGCGACAGCTCGCGTAGCCTCCCTGACCGTGCCGCCCGGGCCTGTGGTGGGCGCGCGGCCACCCAAGATCTTGTTCATTATCTCTGTTGTCTTTGGGGCAATAGCCTCCATGCCAGCGCGCGTCAGGCCACCGGCCACACCCTGCATACTGAGGGCCTCGCCTGCGCCACGACCGGCTGCGCGAATATATTTCTCAGCATCGCCAGAGACGGGGATGTTCTCAGGATTGGCGCCGACGAGACCCATGCCTTTCTTGATCGAAGCAGACCCGCCGAAGGGCGTGTCGCCCATTGGGGCGCCAGCCATGCGCAATGCGCCCGCGACAAGGTCCACAGGCAGGCCGAGGGTGTTTGCCAAACCTTCATTGAAGCCTGCGGGCAGTTGTGTCGCCTTAGACCAGCCGGTGGACTGGGTGGGCTTCACGCCCTTGCCGACGACCTCCTCAATGCTTTTTGGAGCGGCGGGAGGCTCACCAGAAGGAGGAGCAACTTCAGCCACAGGCGCCGGGGCTGCGGGCGCAGGGCGGCTCCCGGGCCCAGCGCCTGTTGCGCCGAGGATCTCTTCAATAGATTTGACTCTCGGGGTTTCTGCGATCTCGACCATATCACTGCCCCATATGAGTAGAGAACATCTCGTCTCGCGGAATGACGGTTACCTTTTCACCGGGGCCATTATAGCGCCAGATGTCGCCGGGCTTGATGCCCAAGGCGCCCATCGCCGCCCGAGTGTCGCCATCCAACTCCTTCGGAGTCACATAGGTGGCGCCAGCGGCCAGCTTGTTGGCGGGCGGGAGTGGCATACCGGCGAAGTTACCCATCTGCCGTTTGGCGCTTTCCATGTACTCAGACAGCGGGTTTGCTTTCGACCATGCCTGATAATAGGAAGACATGCTGCGCCAGCCCTCTGCCTTGGCATCAGGCCACGACTCCATAAAGGCACTTGCGCGATTCATAATAGCAAGTCCTTGGGCGACCATCTGAAAGTTGGCGCCGGGTAGCTTCGCTGCGTCTGGAACGCCACGATCAAGGAGGGCTGTAAACTCAGATTGCGCAAAACGCGGCGTGGCCGCCTTGAGCTGTTCAAGGACGAGGCCGGGGACTTCCTTTTGCAGCAACTGAACTGCTTCTGGCTCGCCATCCATGATGCGTTTTGCCAGATCCGGGTAGCCGTAAGATTTGGCGATTGCCGCGTAATCGGAAAACGTCCCGGCTCCCGGCCCACTTTCAAAAAGCTTGAAGGCATTGGCAATAGAATTATACCGTTGGCTTCCAATTGTTAGGGACTCAGATTTTCCAAGCATGTCTTCAAAGAAGTCAGCATCTTTGGCAATTTGCTTAACCGCCAGATCGCCAAGCTTTGTCACGCTGGCATTAGCGGGCAGATTAGGAATGACAGAACCGCCGCCCGCAGGAGGCTTCGGGCGACCGGGGATGACCTTGCCTGTCGGGGGATCAATCTGGACGCGCTCAGGCGCAGGAGTAGCCGCGCCTTGCTCCGCCTTCGGAGGAGTGGGCGCCACAGCCTTGCCGGTCTCGTCAACCGGCAGTGTGTATTCCGTGCCAGTCTCGGGGTCCACATAGGCGCGGGTGCGCTGCCCAACGCGAGCCTTTGCCTCTTCTTCAAGGCGAACCTGATTTGCTGCGGCTGCGGCTTTTGGATCCGTTATGTCAGAGCCAAGAACAGCCAGCGCCTTCCCGCGCTCCATCCGCGCAGCGCCAGCAACGGCTTGGGGGGACACCCCAAGCTGCCTGCCAATGTCAGCTAAAATGGGAGCGGTGAGGCGCGTTACCCCAGCCTCAGCACGAGAAGTTGCTTCCCTTGCCTGCGCGTTGGCAATTTCAAACTCTTTGGCCAAGGTCGCCCGCCTCTCAGGCGTCATCGGCCCCCTCATTTGCGCCTGCCGTTGATCGGCGATGCGTGATTGAATGCGGGCCTCGTCAAGGTGCGCCTTGACATCGGGCTGAGAGCGAGCCCAAGCGTCAGCTTTAAGGATTTCGGCCTGCGCATCTTCAGGAATGCGGACGGTGGGCTGCTCGCCTTCCTCCGGCTTTGCTGCGGTGCGCGCAGGCGGCGCAGGCTGCGTTCCCGCAGCGGGTGCGCCGGGGGTGACCGCAGGGGCCTCAGCAGGAGCGGTTGCGGCGGGCCTTGCCGGGCCACTAACAGGCGGAGCAGCAGCGGCACGAGGAGTAACGGGCTCGACGCCCTTGTCCACAACATCGCTTGCCAGAGCAACTGTAGGATCACGTTGGGGGGCCTCCCTTGCGGAGGCGGTCGGCGTTTTTGCAAGGCCAGAGAATCCGGGCATGTTCCGCAGAAAGCCAAAGGCCTCTTGTGGCGTGGCAAACTTGCCCGTCTGGAGGTTCATATAGCTGATGTTTCCCTCGCCATCCTCGCGCTTTTCAAAGACCTTGTTGAATATATCAAGCGAGTTCTTGGCGATCTCGCTTTGCTGCTTCTGCAAGCCAGTGTACGCGCCAGTCCCACCCACCAGCCCCGAGCCAATGGCCCCGGCCAGCGTCTTGTTGGGCGAGGCCAGCATTGAGCCGAGGCCCGCCAGCGCGGGCACCCAGAAGTTCTCGGACGACAGTGTGTCCCTGACGCCCTCGGACGTGATCTCGGGCAGGAAGGACTTGGGAGGGTTAAGGCCGGGCTCACGCGCGCGAGGTGTTGTAGCTACAACCGCATTCTCGGGAGTTGGGACAGGCTTCACGGTGCGCGCAATTGGGGCAGTGCGGCCAATGCTCGTCGTCTGGTCGTCGCCGCCTGTAGCAGCCACCTCATTACCACCCTCGGCACCCGCAAGGCCGGGCTCTGCCGTGGAATACTCGTCGGGGACAAGGAACCCGCCATCGTCAAAATGCCCGCGCTTGGCGGCGGCATTAGTCGCCCTGCGGTAGTCCACAGTCTTCATGCCGCCAGCAAGGCCAACGGCCTCGGGTGCGGACTTCTCGACCTTCTGGGCGATGAGGCCCATCTGGGTCTTGTCATCGCCATTGTACTTGAAGCGGTAGACGGGCTGGCCGTCATAGAGGGTGCCGACCTTCTTGATGTCGTGCTTAACGCGCTCGTCGGACGCGAGGGGAGCAAAAATAAGGAGTTCAGCGGCAGCAGCAGCCTCCGCAGCGGCAGCGGCAGCGGCGGCGGCTTCGGCTGCGGCAGCAATCTCCGCAGCAGTAGTGGCAGCGGCAACGCCTTCGGCGGCGGTTGTTCCACCGGCAACGGCCTCGGGAACCGCAGCGGTAAGGGCCTCGGGAATAACGGGGGCAGCCGCCTCGGGGACAACTCCACCCGCAACGCCCGGCAAAGCCTCGGCGCTCGTGGCGCTCATGGCAGTGTCACCGCCAAGCCCGAGCTTGTCGGCGCCAAACTTGTAGGCCTTGTTCCCCAAATCATACGCGCTCTTGGCCTTGAGGCCAGTGCTCACGACATCGCCAAGCCCGCCAGACTGCTGCTGGGGCTTCTGGCTGGGCGCCTCTGGCGCCTTCATCATCTGTGGCTGGGGCTGCTGCTCCTGCTCCTCAAGGACGGGGCCGAGAATGCTATTGCCGCCAAGTCCGCCGTAGGGGTTGATGCCGCCACGGCTGTAGTGGTGGCGGTCACCGATCAGGCCGCCACGGGCTTCTTCCGGCACTTCTGGCTTGTCCGCAGCTTTTGCGTCGGATGGGAGCTGATACCCTTTTTCTCTAGCCCATTCAATGTCGCGCTGTTCCCTTGCTGCGAGGGCATCAGCAGTTTGTTTGCGAGCGGCAATGTCCGCATCACTCCGCAAAAAGTCGGGGCGGGCCTTGTTGCCCATCTCGACGAGCTTCGCCATGTTCATGGCTGCGGCAACCGCGTCAGGCTGCTGCCGCTGCTGCGGCGCCTGCATCGGGGTGCCCTGAAGGATCTGGCGCTGGGCAAGGGGCTGCAACTGAGTGCCGTAGACACCGCCCTGCTGCGACTGCTGCGGGCCGTAGTAGGCAAGCGCCGGGTTCATGTAGCCGCCATCGGCCAGACCGCCGCGCGCGAAGGAGCCGCCATGCGCAAACGCGCCGCCCTCGGGGCCGACAAGGCCACCGGCGGAAGAATACTGCGGGCCCGGCGAGGCGTTCTTGTTGAGCCAGTCCTGAAGGGTGCCAATCCGGCTCTGGATGTAGCCGGGGCCAGAGCCAAGGAGGGCGCCATTGGGCCCGGGAGGCTGGTTTTGCGCACTGAGCAGCGAATCCAGTTCGGCCTGCTTGCCCTCGCGGACGCCGGGAGCAAAGCCCGTAACCGTGGGGGAGCGCATAGCCGCAAGGCCAGCGCCACTGGCGCCAGCCTCAATCGGGATGTCCCTCCCGCCCATGAACGCCTGCGGCAGGCTGGGCATGGCCCCGAGGCCCTTGCCGGAGTTCTCGCGCAGCATGGCGCTGGGGGCGCCAATGCTGTAGGCGTCGGTGCCAGACAAGGCCCCGCCGTCCTCCTTGTGGATGGCGCCCTCGGTGGCCTTCTTGTAGTCCACGGTCTTGTAGCCCTGCGAAGACCCAACCGCCTCGGGATGGTCCTTCTCAACGTCCTGCGCCAAGAGGCCGATCTGGGTGCGCTGGTCGCCCTTGTAGTTGTAGCGGTAGATCGGCTGGCCGTCGTTGGTTTCGCCAACCTTCTTGATGTTCTCCTTCAGGCGCTCGTCCGAGAAGAACCCGCCGCCTCCAGTGGTGGTTGAGGTGCCGCTTGTGGCGTTGCCCGACAGCGCACCCGTGCCTGTGGCGATGTTCGCGAGGAACTGCGCCTGCTGGTAGGGGAAGCCCTGCTGCTGCTGGAACTGATTGTAGAGCGCCTGCAAGCCAGCCTGCTGCGTCTGCTGCTGCTGCTGGCCCGCCGCCAACTGCGCCTGAGCGCCCGCGAGCCCCGCCTGCTGGGCGTTCGTGCCGATGCTGCCAAAGAGCGTGGCCGCGTTCTGGAGGTTCTGGCGATTGGCCTGCTCGGCCCCAAGACCCACGCCCTGCTGCTGCTGGGCCGCCGCCAAGGCCTGATTGTAGTTCTGCTGGTACAGGGGCGCGATGGCCTGAGCCTGCGCAAGGCTCTGCTGACCCATCAACTGCGCCCGCTGGAGGCCCGCTCGCTCGCCGCCAAAGGCGCCGCCACGGATTGCGTCCGCCTGCTGCTGGGATAGCTGCTGCCCCTGCTGCTGGTTCATCGCCGCCTGCGTGGCGTTTACGACGCTCTGCGTGAAGGGGTTCATGTACTGGCCGACGTTCAGGGCGCTGGGGTTTACGCTCCCAGTGCTCTGCGCCGCAAGGCCCGTGGCCGCGCCGTAGTAGGGCTGGGCCGCGCCAGCCATGGCGTTGGTGTTCTGGATGCCAGCCTGCTGCGTCTGCGATAGGGGCGCGACGAAGGCGTTGGGGTCTTGGCTGTAGGCCTGATAGGGCGCCTGCGCGACGGTCTCGGCGCGAGCGTTGACGGCATTGTATCGCGCCAGAACCTCTGGCGGGATCTGCGTCACATTGTTAGTTGTGGTCGTGGATCCGCCCTTGCCGCCGCCAAAATACTCAGTGATGACGCCGTGGGGAGGCCGCCTGAAGACAAAAACATTGCTCATTTGGCGGCGCTCCGGCTTTTCATAGCGTTACTCGGCTGCCTGTTTCCAAGTGCCGGTGCGGGTTCCGTAAAGGAAATAGGCCCCAGATGGCGGCCCGAAAATGCGCTCGTACATGCGGACCTTGCCTGCCGTCCGCTGGCTGGACATGACACCGATGGTGAGCGGTATTCCAAGTTCATCCGAGACCTGCTTGCTAAATTCGCACAACTTGCGAGCGCGGCCCCCCTTCGCTGCCCTGAAATCAGGGTGAATGAAGACGGCGCGCTCCTCTAGTATCTCGTCGTCACTATACCACACATGGCAAATTCTCAAAAGAATTGCCCCTTGCGGTTTCTCGCCGGGTACGCCCACGAAGCCCACGATGCCATTCTCGCGGCTCAGGGCGGGCCAGATCTCGCGCAACAGGCGCTCGTGGTTGGGTTTTACGAAGCTGTTCTCGTAGCAGCCCTCTATGGCCAGCTCCATCATAACGTCTACGTCTTCAAGATTGCCAACCCATACCTTTAGCTCGTCAGACATTGAGATCCCCCTCAGTCAGTCTTGGGCCCGGGTAATTTCTGAAGCGTCTTGATCAGATCCTTCCGCGTGGCCTTGATCCAGTTGTCGAGGGCGCGGTGGCCCGCGTCAAGGTCACCCTTGCCCGCCCAGATCACTTCATCTGGAGAAAGAACATATTCTCCACCGGCTGCGACAATAGGAACGGGTTCCCCGACGCCCCCGCCAGCCGCGTAGGCACCCGGTGCCGCGTCACGGAACATCATCTTGACGGCCCGGTAGCCCGCCATGGTGTTACCTTCGCCCAGCGAGGACACGATGTCGGCGGGAATGACGTAGGAGCCCGATGGGACGTGCATAGGCAGGTGGTCAGTGCGGCCCGCCACGGGGCTGTGGATGGGGCCGAGGTGAACGCCGTCAGAGGCTCCAGCGGGCGCGGGAGCGCGCATGGGGCCACCCTCCGCCTTGGCATGGCGGGCAGTGTTGAGCGCAATGGCGACGGCCTGCTTCTGCGGGCGGCCAGAATCAATTAGCTCTCCAATGTTGGAGCTGATCGTCTTCTGCGAGGAACCTTTTTTGAGCGGCATGGCTTACCCCGGAGAATAGGTGACGTTGACGGACTGCCCTGTTCCCGGCGTAACCACCAAGCCCGCTGAGAAAACCTGCCCCAACTTGACGACGCCAACCGTGGCGGGGATCGCGCAGAGGGCGTTGGCAGCGGCCACGGATGCGACTGCGCCGGTGTTGCTGATTGTTCCCGCTGTAGACCCCGCCACGACAACGGAGAAGTTCACGAGATAGCCCTTGCCGACGTAAATCAAAGTGGCGGCAGTAACCGTAAGAGATGTCTGCGTTCCAAGGGTCCGGGCAGTTGCCTGCGCAAGCCCGTTGATGGCGACGACGCCATTCTTCTGGGTGGTTAACAGGTCGTCAATTGATGCAGCCATTAGAATTTTCCGTCTTGCTGGATGCGGTAGCGGATATTACCAAGGCGCCAAAAGGACCCGATGTCATTGCTCTCAATGCGGATCGCCACCAAGCGGCCACGGAAGCGGGGCGTGATGAACGTCGTCGCCTGCGTCAGCGTATAAGGGCCATAGGCGACAGGCGCCGTGCCGGGATAGTCCGTGATGTAGAAGGTCAGCAAGACGTTGGCGCCCTGCGTTCCGTCAAAGTAGCCCCACTTCATGTCGGGCCAGACCTGATCAATGAAGCTCTTCACGTCCGCCTCCGTCAGGGCAAAGTAGCCCGTCTGGAAGTAGGAGTTCATGGCCACGCCGTCGGCGTCCTTGGAAGTCTCGTGCTGGTACAGGTACTGGTTCAGACCGGCGCCAATGGGCGGGCCAAGCACAGACTCATTAATCCACGCCGAGCGCGACACATACGGATTGGCGGCAGAGTTGGACCCGTAGTCCCACTGGTCCAAGTTGATATTATATTTGACGTATCCCTCGTTTTCCCCGCCATTCCCGTAGGTGGGGAAGTACCAAGTGATTTCGCCGAAGCGGGAGTTTGGAGCAATCCTGATGCGGTCGAGGTTGGTCGTGTCGAGGTCCTGAAAGACAACGTCCCAGATCGGGCAGCGAATCGGCTCGACGCCATTGCCCGCGAGCCGGTAGAATTGGCTCTGCCCCATCCAGTAGACGACACCATTCATGGACCCGGCGGCCTTGCGCCCTATGAGGCCGCAGCCCGTGCCCAACTCGTTGAATTGGTAGACGTAGGGCGGCCCAACATACTGCATGGCCCAGATGCCCAAGTCAGTCCACAGGAGGCCCTGCTGCGGCCCCTGAATACACTGAACAAGGCGGGAGCCTTTGGGTATGCGGTAGCTGCCCGCCTGATTGGTGAGGCTGGCGGTCCAGTCGTCGTAGTTGTTAACGTCGCACCAGCGGACCAGCAGGGGATCAGAGATCCCCGTAAATGTCGAGCCCCACGCAATGATCTGGCGCTGTGGCATGGCGACGAACATGCCCTGATTGACCGTGGGCGCGGCCACAATCACGTTGGCGACCGCCGTGCCCGTCGTCGGATCCCACGAATAGATCGGCCCGCCCAGCGGGTTGGCGATGAGGATTTGGCCCCAGTTGTCCAATGTCCAGTCGGTGGCGTTGATCGGAACGCCCCGGTAGCTGGTGGGGACAATGCCACCGTAACCGTAAAATCCGTAGCCTGCCTCGCCATAGCCAGCGCCGGGCGGGTATGTGCCAACGCCGTTGCGGTAGACGAAGTGAACCTGCCCGCCGTTCATTGAGCCGCTGGTGCTGGATGTCGCGGAATTGGACGCCGCAATGACGAAGACGTTGCCGCTGGTCACGCTGATGACGGCGTAGTTGCCGTATATGGTGACGCCGCCGACTGTCGTCGCGACCAGTGCCGTGAACGTGTCCCCGGCCAGATACCCGTGATTGTTCAGGGTGACTGAGACTGAGTTGACGCCATTGGCCGTGGTGAATGACGGCACGGCCCCGCCGTTGGCGACAGTCGATGTCGCGGCGGTGGCCGCGTAAATTGTGTATTGGTTGGCGTTCAGGGTCGGATTAGACACCTGATATTGCCCGAACAGGACAATGCCGCCGACGCTGACTTGTGTCTGTATATCAACAGCATAGTAGTCGTTGGTATTGCTGGCCGTGTCCACGATGACGACGGCAGTGCTGCCGGACGTGGTGCTGAAATTGACGGCCTCGTTGGCCGTTATCTGCTCGGGCGTAATGTCTTGGCTGCCGCCTGACACAATGACGCCGAGGGAGTTGCCCGCGCCGGTGATCGTGCCGCCGGAGACGTAGGCGGTCGTCGTGGCGTTGGCGTATGAGACGCTGGTTGATGTGGCAGCCGTGACCACATAGGTCCCGTTGTAGCCGTTCGGGTTTATGCTGCCGACGAGAATGGCGGAATTGACTGTGAAGACAAACGGGCCGGTGAAGGTCAGGGTTGCCGTCGTCCCATTTCCGCTGGCGCCGGTCACAACAATTGGCGCAAGTCCGTCGGCGCCGACAGCCAAATAGGAGTTGGCGTTGGTGTCTTCCCACGCCCACAAGCACCGGACAGTGGAGCCGATCTGGCCCGCGTAGAACTTTGTCCAGCCGCCCAGCTTCTGCACCAAGCCACCAAGCGTCCGGTCGGGAATGAACCGGATGAGCTGGCTCTGCGAGATGGCGGCCTCGTTGAGGGCGGGTGTCTTGTTGACATCCACGCCGGGCATAAGTTTGAGCGCGCTGTGGGGCATGGATTACCCCCTCGTCGGGGTGGCGACGGTGGCGGGGCTCTGCGAGGACCACCCGGCGGCGTCGAACTTCTTGCGGGCCTCCTCGACGATGGCGCTCTTGAGGAGGGCCTGATACTGGCTCTCGTAGGTGATGGCCATCTGCGGGTCGTCATTCAGGCGCCCGAAGTTGCGCTGGTACGCAGAAATGTAAATCATCGAGGCCATGATGAAGACGTCTGGCAGGTAGAGGCTGATAAACGTCGAAGTGTTTGTTGCCGAGAGGCTGTTGGGCCGGTAGGTGCCGACGACCTCGACCGGGTAGGCCTGATCTGGCACGGGGCCGACGAAGAACAGCGTCTCATTGAAGGGCACGAAGTACTGGGGCTGCCCGCGATTGGCGGTAAAAGATGACCCGTAGACGGCGTCAAGGAACTCCTTCGTCGTGGGAAGGAGGGGAATGCGGGCGCACAAATCTGGGTTATTGGTGGTGGATGCGTTGCTGCTTCCGTCAATTGTTCCGGCGGTGGTCATGCTGCCAGTGGTTGTTCTGGCGTATGACACAGACCCCGCCGACGAGCTGGTTACGGTGTAAGTCCCATTGTACCCTGCGGGGACCATTCCAGCCACAGTGATCGTCTGCCCGGCGGAGAACGCATAGGTGCTGGAATATGTGAGAGTGGCAGTAGTCCCATTGCCAGAAGCGGCTGTAACATCCAGAACTGGCGGCCCCGTCAAGAGATTGATCTGTTCGCTGACGACGAACGTACCCGACGCCGCATCCGAATTTGACGCCAAGTTGATGTTGAAGGACAGGTTCCTACTTCCAGCAGTCAGGACGAAGCTGGCGCCGTGCAGGGACGTGGAGGTAAACATGAAGTCAATGTCACGGTACATCCGGTTTTCGGCGTAAGTGATCATCTGGGGTAGGATCGTGACGAACGCAGGATCAGTCTCCGCCACGACAGCCATCGTGGCGATTTGGGTGACGTACTGCGAATATGTGAGGCCTGTGGTCATGACTAACCCCGTGATCCGCCCTTTATACCACTGACGGTCTGTTTACGCCATGCCAGAGGCTTTGTCCTTGACCTCGGCCACGCGGCGGCTCCAGCCCTTGCCAAACGTCTCGAATGTCGGCAGGCGCTTGAGAAAATCAAGGCGCATGTCGCAGAGGGCGTCAACCATCTGCTCGGGGTCGCACTCCCTGATGGCGCCCATGGACTTGGGTCCAAGGACGCCGTCCGCCGTGACGCCAGCAATTGTCTGCAAAAACTTTGTTGCTCTGCCCACGCCGGAGTTTACCGCCAAGTCGTAGGCGGCATAGTCCACGCCGTTGGGGAGTTGGTCTCCCTTGATCTTGTCCCAATACATGGCCTTGTAGAAAGGCTTCACCACCTCGGGCGTAAGCTTTCGCATAAAAGCCTCGTCCACGGGCTTGCCAACGTAGCCCTCCCAAGCCGCCTTTGTGACGCCCAAATTGGTCATGCCACCCGGATCTTTCGGATGGTTCACAAATCCACCCTCGTGCTTCAAGACGGCGGCGAAGCTGTCATCCCAGTTCTCTTGCATGTCACTTGTCCTTTGAGGCAAGTAGGTCGTTCTTGGCCTTGGAGCCAGCGGACGAGCCGTAATAGAAGTTGACCACGCCGGTCCACGCCGTCCCCAGAGCGCCCAACATCATCAGGAGCGCCTCCGTGCCCGTCTTTGGCATTCCATTGAGGAGCATCCAGATCAGGATGCCAAAGAAACCCAGCGTAATGACGATGGCGAGGACCTTGGGAACCCAGTCCTTTGTCTCACGCTGCATCTGCCGGGCGCTGTCTCGGTCACCGGCGGAGATGCGCTCAAGGTCGATGTCGAGCGACTTCATTTGCACCTTGAAGTCGGCGTCAATCTTCTTGATGGCGGCAAGCTGGTCAGGCGTTGCCACGGCCATGGCCGCAGAGATCTGCTCCTCGGTGCCGTCCTCATGCCCGAAGAGGGCATTGGACAGGGTCTTGACGGCAACGCCAGCCAAGGGGCCGCCAAGCGCCGTTGCGATAGATGGGGCCAGTTGACCAAGTAGGGGGCCAAATTGCTTCAGTAAGTCCATTTTATTTGCCCTTTTCAAGCAGAGTGATGCGCTTGTCGAGCGCGGCGATTAGTTGTGCCATGTCAAAGCGGATGGCGGCGCGGGCCTGCGCGGCGTCAGCCACCATGTCCATACGGCTCTTTTCAATGGCGGCCATTGAGCGTTCACGGTCCAAAGTCATTGCGGCGCGGGCCAAGGCACTTTCTCGGTCAACCTTGGAAATCTGGTCGCTCAAGTGCTCCCTGATCTGCGCCATGTCTATGGTCGTCCCCTGCGGGGGGATGGCCTTGTTGTCAGCGTTGACAACGACAGCCACCTTCGACTTTAGTTGAATGATCTCGTTGTTGGCAGCAGAAAGCGAACTCATGAGGTAGACGACGCAAGAGAACAGGATCGGTATACCAGCAAAGGTAATCTTCTCGACCAGCGCGCCCTTGCTGGCGCTTGCCGCCATCTCAATGGCAAACTTTTCCTGCTTCTCTTCCGTTGTGCTCATTTGTCTGCCTTCCCATCAAGCTTGTCATAGATCCGCTGGAACATCGTTTCGATGTGGTCCATCCGCTTGTCTATGTCGATCTTGCTGACATATGACTTAGGCAGATCTACCTCCAATTCATGAAGGTCTTTTCGCAGTTCTTTGACAGCGCCCCATATTTCGCGGGCGAACCATCCGCCTGCTCCAATAGCAGCTACGCTTACAATGTTCATGACTGACTGCGTGTCCATTATGCGGCCTCTTCTTGCGTGTCACCGAGATAATAACCAAAATTAGATCGCAAGCGGTCATCATGTGGAGCCAATTCTACTGCAATTTTCCCCTGCTTAACAGCCGTGTCCTTTAGACCAAGGTTCCACGCCGAGATGGCCGCAAGGTCATGCGGTTGATACCCCCATACCTCGGGGTCGCAGGTGTAAACGGCCTCGCGGTTGGTGATTTTCAGCGCCCGAGTGGAGTAGGCGAAGCATTCCTCCCAGCGGTGCTGGCGGTAGCAGAGGAGCGCCAACTCGCACCAAGGCTCTCGGGTGTTTGGCGCCTCAGACGCGGCCATCTGGAAGGCCTTCTCGGCCTCTTCGACAATGCCAAGTTCGTTATAACTCCGACCCATGACGCGGTAGGCGTAGCACCGTTCATTCTGCCAAGTGGCACGAGGCAGAGCCAGATAACTGCGGCAGGCGTCAACCGCTTCTTGCCACCGCGAGTTAAAACTCAATTCGCGGGCGTAGTAGAAGGCGTTGCGCGGGCAGGCCGGGTCTTCTTTTACGGAAAGCTCCAGAAGATCCATGTACTGGCCCCGGCTCTTGGTCGGGTCTGGCTTGTGGACGGCGATGAGGAAGTCGGTCTGCGCCCAGACTTCCGCAATGCGTCCGTCAGGTACAGGATATTCGTGGCAGGGGTGGTGCCAGTGGTATCCGTGTCTGGCGTGGATTTTCTCGTAGTAGAACGCGATGCCCGCGCCCCAATCAAACATGTAACGGAGGCGGGTGGTCTCTCCCTTGATCCAGACACGTTCAATCTCCTCACGCCAGCCGGGTTGCAGAACCTCGTCAATGTCTAGGCTGATGCATACGTCAATATCGCGAGGAACAAGGGCAAGAGCAGCATTGCGAGCATGATCAAACCGCCAAGGAGTGATGCAAATGTGATGAACAGTCGCCCCATATTTTGCCGCCTCTTCTGGAAGCCCGTCGTCTGATCCCGTGTCGGCAATCAAAATCATGTCTGCGTCAGCCGCAGATTCGCAAAACCGCTGCACGAAGTGCGCCTCGTTCTTGCTGATGGCGTAGACGCATATCCTCAACTTCTTCTCCATGACGACCCCCTCGTCGTTAGAACTAGATAACAGTCCAAGTGCTCCCTGACGGCACAGTGACCGTCGCGCCAGAATTGATCGTCACCGGCCCGGCAGTCATGGCGTTGTAGCTGGTGGTGACGGTGTAGTTGGCCGTGATCGTCTGCTGGTTCTCGTAGAAGATTTGGTCAGGCGACCCGCCAGTCGGGTAAATCGAGCCTGTCGGCCCGGTGGCGCCCGTGGGTCCAGTCGGGCCTGTCCCGCTGGGGCCTGTGGGGCCGGTGGCGCCAACATTCCCCGTGACGGTGATGTTCCACGAGGTGTAGGTGCCCGATCCGCCCGTGGCGTCTGATGTCATGACCAGCGTGGTGCCGCTGAAGGATGTAATGATGCCCTCGACGTAGTTCGTGGGCGTGATGGTGTAGGCGATGCGGACCCGGTTGCCGACAGTGATGGCAGTTGCGGTGTCCGCCAGATTGGTCGTGAACGTGAGCGACCCGGTGCCGATCAGCGTCGATGTGCTGCTGGTCAAACCGGCGTAGCCTATGCCCGTGGGGCCGGTCGGCCCAGTGGCCCCCGCGCCCCCGGCGGTTCCGGTCGGGCCCGTGGCTCCATTTGCGCCCGCGCTTCCGGCGGCTCCCGTAGGCCCCGTGGGGCCCGCAACAGTCGATGCCGCTCCGGTCGGGCCGGTCGCACCGTTTGCGCCCGCGCCGCCCGTGGGGCCGGTCGGGCCCGCCACAGTTGACGCCGCTCCGGTGGGCCCGGTTGGCCCCGTCCCGCTGGGGCCTGTGGGCCCGGCGATAGTGGATGCGGCTCCAGTCGGGCCGGTCGGCCCGGCGGGCCCGGTTGGGCCGCTAATGCCATTCACAAGCGCCAAGAACAACGCGGCCCCGTTAGCAAAGCCTGTGGTTCCGGCGCCGCCAGATGCGTTAAGGGTGACGGGATAAGTCCAGTATGAGTTGGCTGCGCCCGGGTTCACATTGGTGGGTGCGCCAGAGATCGTCCACGTCTGGTAGCTGCTGCTGCTAGTCTGGCTCTGGATGATGATCTGTTCGCCGACGCTTAGGAGCGCCAAGAAAATGTCCACGTCTACATTGTTGTCAGTCAGGTGACTGACATTAAGCTGCGTGGCGCTTGTCTGGACGGCATTGTTCCAGATAATGTCGCCGTCGCCGGGGTAGCCGGATATGGCGCCCGTGTTGGCAAGATAAAGGAACAGATTGGATGACGTGCCCGGCGTCCCAGTGGGGCCGGTTGGGCCTGTAATGCTCGCGCCCGTGGGTCCGGTGGGGCCGCCGACTCCCGTGGGTCCGGCAACAGTTGACGCGGCCCCCGTAGGCCCAGTGGGCCCCGTACCGCTCGGCCCAGTTGGCCCAGCAACAGTAGACGCCGCCCCCGTAGGCCCCGTTGGGCCGCCAACGCCCTGCGTCCCGGCAGCCCCCGTGGGCCCCGTGGCGCCAAACCCCGTGGGCCCCGTGCTGCCCGTGGGGCCAATATCTCCGTTTATGCCCGTGGCCCCCGTGGGGCCCGACACGCCCGTGGGGCCGATAGTCCCCTGCGGGCCCGTGGGCCCAGCAACTGTCGATGCAGCGCCCGTCGGGCCAGTTACACCTTGGCTGCCCGTTGGCCCCGTGCTGCCGGTGGGCCCGGTGACATTGGACGCTGCGCCCGTGGGGCCGGTATTGCCGGTGCTTCCGGTCGGGCCGGTCGGCCCAGTGGGTCCAACCGTTCCCTGCCCTCCCGTGGGGCCGGGATAGAGGCCAGCAATTTGCAATGCGGTAGTGCGCTTGGACGTTCCCGCCTGAACAATCTCAAGCTGCTCCGCACCCGTAAGGGCGGTTGCCGCAGGAAGATTGGGGATTTGGGAATTTGCCATCCGTTACACCGACGTTATGGTTTGCCAAGCGGATCCACTATACACGCAAAGCTTGTTAAGTGTGGTGTCGAAGACAATCTGCCCGGATACCGCCGACAGCGCGTTCTTCTGCGTCGTCGTGACGTTCTGCGCCACCGTCAACTGCGCCAAATTGGCGATCTGCTGCGTCGTGCAGCGGGCAGTGGCGCCAGCCTGAACGATCTCAACAAGTTCGGCCCCCGACAAAGCTATGGCGGGGGTGAGATTGGGGATCTGAACATTACTTGCGTAACGGGGCATCAGAGCGGTCCTGTCTTGGGCACTTCAGTGAAGCCGTATGGCAGGCTGGGGTTATTGATGACGTAGCCGCCGGACGTGTAGGCGCCCGAGAAGACCGAGCCCTGAAGGTCGATCTGGGTCGTATTCATCACCGTTATGCGCCAATTGCCATTGGCAGAAGACACGCCGCTTACGTCCTGAACGGTGACGTGCTGCCCTGTAATCATGCCATTGGTTGTCGCAATTGTCAGGCGGATGATCCCGATGCCGTTATTAGTGGCGTTCGTGACCGTGCGGTAGGTAACGGCATTCGGGTCTGTGCCCGGCAACTGGTTCGTGCCGTAGGGCGCCTCCCCAGTCTGCTGCGTGACGCGGGTCTTGTCAGGCACGTCGGTGTCGATGGTAGTAACGCGCGTGTCGCCGCGCTGGACGGGAATGCCCGTCTGCGGGTTGGTGGTGTTATTACCCGACACCTGACGCCGGTCGATCTCGTCCCAAGCGTAGGGCTCGACACGGGGATTGATGATCGGCACGGGGTCAGCCGGAATAATGATGGCGCGGAGCTGCTCCTGCGGGGTGTCGTAGCAGGTGTTGCAGACGAGAATGCGCTTGTTCATCAGGGACGCGCCAGCCCAGTCGTATTGCCACTTGAGCTGGTCGTGGTTGTACCGGAAAGCGCAGCGGTCGCATATCGCATGAGCGCGCGGATTGGTGGCGCTAGTAGTGGCCCGGCCCGATCTTGATGCGTAGCCCATTCACGCCCCCTTACCTGAAGTAGCCAGAGATCATCGGGGAAATGTACTGCTGCGCGGTCTCAATGTTCTGGTCAGCCGCGATCTGGTAGGACTCGTCCGCCATGGGCTTGATCATCGCCACTGCCGCCGGGTTCCAGATCTGCGCGAGGCGCAGGGCGAGGCCGTAGGCGAACGCTTCCAACCAAAGATAAGGAATCTCGACCGTCTGCCCGTTTTGAAGCGCCGAGTCCTGTATCTGCCGCACCCGGTAGTATTTCAGGCTCTGGGGGCCGTTGTCGGTGTTTGGCACGGGCCACAGCGTCACGGACGGCCCGGCGGACCCGGTCGAGCGGGACGAGCTGATCAGGCGGTCGAACCAATAAACCGTGGGGAAACCCTGCTGCTCCTTGTTGGGGTAGCTGGCGTATTCCGTGCGGCTCACAGGCAGGATGATGCGGTCGATGTTGGCGCCGGAGTCGTCGTTCTGGACGTAGGCGTCCAAGATCGCAACCGTGTTTCCATCGACGGCGTAGGTGGCCTGATCGGTGACGAGCGCCGTCGTGACGAGGTCAACGGCCCAGAGGTTGACGCCCATGTTCGACCAGCGCGCGCAGAGCATGTTGGACGCCATGCGGGCGGCCTCCATGTGCTCCTGAAGCACGGCTGTATTCCTGATGCCGACGAGGTTGTACGCATAGAGCGTCAGCTCACCAAGCCCCGGATTGAACGTGTAAGTGTCGCTCGTCGCCATGGTGGCTCCTTAGACCGGGCCAGCCTGAACGATGCTCGCCGTGACCGCCCCGGTGCCGCTGGTGATGTTGATGCAGATAGCGCGGCAGGGGATGATGACGGCGCCGCCAGTCGATGCCGTCAGGGCGCTGAAGCCCGTGGCGACGTACCATGTTGCCCCGGCGACGGTGTACCCGTCGGCGTTGGGGTCATCGAGCGAGTACTCAATGTTGAATGTGGGCGACCCGGACGTGACCTTGGCGCCGACGCCAATGTTGAAGGGCGTCTGGAAGTCATCGACGACGCGGGCGCCGCTGCGGATTTGCGAACCTGTGGCGGTCGCGCTGATGCTACCGAGTTGCATTTTAACTTTCCTTCTTTGCGCCAGACGGCGAAACGGGCCATGATTTTCTAGCAGAGCCAATTTTCTTCTGCGCCATTGACGCCTTCTGACCTTTAGTCATTGACGCGGCAGCCGCAGCGGGACGACACGCGGGATACGGGCGCTTGCCCTTCTCTCCCTCTATCCTACCACATTCCTTGCCGGTCTTTACATCCCGCCAATCTTCAGCAAACCACTTGCCCAAGCCGCCGCCCTCGGCCTTATTGACCCGATTGTCGTCACCGGACCACTTGCCGCCATGCTGCTTGTACCATTTAGAGGCAAAGGCATTGGCGTAGGCTGACGGATAAACATCAAATTTGGTTCTGGCCGCCGCCTTGGCGCGCCCCCAGAGACCAGAATTTTGAGGCTTGGCAGGCATATTAACAGTCCCACTTCCTGAGCGACTTGTTGATGCGACTGTCAGGATCTGCGGCCTTCGCGGACCCGGTCAGCTTGCGCTTCATCCCGGTCATCCTAGCACAGAAGCTGTCCTTGCGCGACCCGCCCTCGGGCTGGGGACGCTTGATGTCGTGCCCCTCGGCTTTGAGAGACGCGCGTCCCTTGGCGTTCAGGCCGCCAGCGGGGTTCTTGCCTTCTTTGCGTGTCCATGCACCAGACATTGCAAGCTCCATAAAAACGCGGGGGACACGAATGCCCCCCGCAGAACCACCGAGTCGGGGGAGGACGACTTAGTAGTTTGCACCCTTGCCGCGAGGCGTACCGCCAGCGGCAGAAGACATGACGCTGCCGCCGCTCTTGCGGGGCTTGCGACCGGCGTGAGCCTCGGACATGACGCCCTCGGCCTTCATGCCAATCTTGCCGCCCTTTTTGAATCCGCCCGTGGGCTTCATCATTTCAGAGGCCACAGTGCTGGTGCCGCCCGAGTAGGCGTTCATCGACTTGGCTTCGCGAGTTCCAGACTTACCCTTCATGACGATCTCCTGTGACTTAGGCGTTCTCAGCCTGAACGTAACGGACGACAAGGTCGCCGACACCGGCTCCCGTGTTGGCGGACAGGGCGTAGACGATTACGTCGGTTGCGCCGATGTTGGACCAGAGCGCCGTGCGAGTGGCGTCGGTGCCGGGAGTCAGGCCGTTGATGCCAATGGCAGCCACGGAACCCGCCGAGACAAGTTCAGTTGCAGTCGCGGAAGTGCCAAGGCTGATGGTTGAAGCCGCACCACTCCAAGCCACCGTCGCCAAGATTTGAATCTGGACAATGTGGCTGTAAGCGGGGATGACGATAGGCGTGGCGTAGGCCGTGGCCGTAGCTGCCTGCGTGATAGGCGCGATCTGTACCATCATAACGAAGCCAACATTCTTGACCGTACCGGCAGTGGTGCCGGTCGTGTTGAGAACATTGCCAGCCTTGATGGGGCCGGTAAATGTAGTGATGCCCATAAGAGCCTCCTGCACGATGAGATCACGAAGTCTGTGCAGCGCCCGCTAGGCCGGTCTGCGTGATCGGGTTGCCTAGTCTATTCGCCAGCGGAGTGCTTCCTGATGTAGTCGGCGCCCGCAAGCAAAACTTCAATGTTGTCCCTCGCCTGACCCAACATGCTATTGCAAGAATAGCACAAAAGCTCACGCACGGAACCAGTCTTGTGGCAGTGATCGACGGCGAGAACGCGAACATTCCCGTGGCGATCTTTGTCCTTTTCCGGCAACTTGCAGATCCCGCACTTGCCATCTTGGACACGGTACATCTCGGCGTAGTCGTTCAACGAAAGCCCGTAATAACGCTTGAGGCCATAGTGCCTCTGCTTTTCACGAGACATTTTGCTGCTAACGCGGCCATCAGGACCTATTGTTCTGGTTGTTGAGTCCGACAACCTCAAATTTGAAACTTTGAGGTTGGTCGTGTCACCATCCACGAACATCACAGACCGATCAGGCCACACGCCGTAATGCAACATCCACGCAACTCTTGAGGCAACCATTTCCCGGTCTTTATAACGGATATAAAGGTAGGACTTGGTCTGCCCCGTGGTGCGGTGGCGGGTACTTTTTACAGTTCCCGCCGCCACGCCTTTTTTGATGCTCTTCGAAACATCCTTTTTCCAAATAAAAGCGCCGGTTTCTGGGTCGTAGGCGATAGCCTCAGATACTTCGTCGTAACTCAGTTCTTGCAGTTTCATGTTGTCCTCCTTTAAAGACATTCTGAAAGTACCCAGAAGCTTATTGAAAGTCAACATGAAACTTGTATCGTCTGTTTTATCCCAGAAAACCAGTGATTTTAAGTGGGGAACGCTCCAAAGATAGAACGGAAGTTATAGTAACCGAAACTGTAGCGCTCGTAACCTTTGACAAGCAAATTGTCTGTAGTGAAGTCGACTTGCATGTCTGTTTCGAACTTAATGCGCTCCATATAGGAGAGCCCATCAATGTTCGTAAGCAGGAACCACGCGCGGGCAGAGGTCAGATAGTCGTTGACCATGTAGCCCTCGGGCAGGCCGCCAGCCGTGGACATGATCGCATTGACATCATTGTCCGCAGTGCCGGGGCGCAGTTCAGTCTTCGTCAGGCGGATCGCCACCGGCTCAAGGGCGGGCGGGATAACCAGACGACGACCGCGAGCGAACACCTTCAGACCGGCCTGATCGCGGAAGTTCGTGCGGATGGCGATCATGCCAGCCAGCAACGTGCTCTCGTTCAGGTCGTTCGTGGTGGAGTTCGAGATCGTGCCACCGTCGATGGGGTGGTCCGTCGCCACGAGGGCCTTGCCGTCGCCGCCGATGGACCCGTTATAGGTCGTGGCGGTGTTCAGCACGTTGGCGCCGTAGATTTCCTTGGTCTGCGCAAAGGACTGCGTCAGGCCGAGGTTCGACGGGGCGAACTGGCTCTTGTAGAGGTTGTCGTCAATGGCCTTGCGAGTGATCGCGTAGCCAAGGCCGATCTCGGTGTGCTCCTGATTGTACACGAAACGCTCGCCAGCGCCGTTGTCGAACGCGGTCTGGCCGCCTTCGGTCTTGAGCTGGGCGTAGCCAAGGAAGCGCATCTCAGCGGTGCGTTCCAAAGCCATCTTGGAGTCGTGCTTGGTGAAGATCTTGTCGTACTGCGACGGGATCTGCTCGTACTGACCTTCAACGCCCCGGAGACCGGGGAGGAGAAGATCTTTAATCGCTGAAAGATTGACAGCCATTGATCCTACTCCTTGTTAGACGCCCGGAAGGGCCTTGGTCTGGACGAAGTTAAACGCCACGACAGCCTTCTGGTAAGCACCAGACTCCGTGCCGTTCACGCCGGGCGGGTCAGTAATGAGCGACACGACCTTGAACGGGAAAGTGGTGTCAGTCGTGCCGAGGGTGGCAAGAAAGGCGCCCGAGATGCCGTTGGAGGTGTTGCCCGTGCCGATGTTGAACCCGACAGCGGAGTTCACATAGGACTGGCTGACGCTGACGTTGCCGAACTGGGCGACGAACTTCGCGTTGGGGTCGTTGATGATGTAGCCGGTGACCACGTTGGTCGAGGCGACATCGGAGCCGGGCCAGTAGTTGGACCAGACGGTACGCTTCTGCGACACCGACAGATACTGGCAGCCGACGAACACGCCAGCGATCTGGGTGTTGGCGGATGCGCCGGTGGTCACGCCGACAACGACGTAGCCGTTGGCGTCGGGGTTTACGGGGTCGCCGTAGTAGATGGCGGAGGCATTGTAGGCAATCTGGACCGCAACCTGCTCATAGGTCGGCGCAGAGCCAGTGCCACTGTACTGTTGAAAACCGTTATAGGCGGCAGTGTTCGCCATGACGGGGTCTCCTTTTTACGGGAAGCCTATTAGCTGCGCGCCGGGGCAGCATCATAGGCAGGGGCAGATGATCCTGCGCGCCGGGGCAGGAAATGCCGTCAAGGCAGTATCATCAATATACAGCAAAAACTTACGCTTGCAAACATACTAGAAAAACAGTAGTCTACCTGTGTGAGACATAGGGATAAACTATCATGCCGGTAAAGATAAACGACCTTCCTAATAAAGATGTTGTAGACAAATATGTAACGTACTGCCCCAAAACAGGAGTATTTACGTCGAACATATTTCATCAATATTGTAAAGTCGGACAAGTTGTCGGGCTTAAAGATAGAAATTATATTAGAATTTACATAGAGAAAAAATATTATGCCGCACATAGACTTGCTTGGCTTTTGATTAATGGTGAAATAAACCCTAATCATCAAATTGATCACATTGATGGAGATAAATCAAATAATAGGATTTTTAATCTTAGGTTGGCGACACATGCCGATAATTGCAGAAACATTGGATTACCTAAACATAACAAAAGCGGCGTCAAAGGAGTTCATTTTTATAAACAAAAAGAAAAATGGCGGGCTCAAATAAAATTAAATGGAAAACGACATTGGTTAGGTGATTTTGAAAAGATTGAAGACGCAAAATTTGCTTATGACAATGCTTCCAAAACATTTCATGGGGAATTTCGCAGGGAATAAAGAAAAGGGGGCCGGTTAGGGCCCCCTGATCGGTGTTAAAGATCCTCGGGAATCGGCATGTCAAAGGTCTTCTTGATGCTGGGCGCCACGCGGTCCATCGTGCCGTCCGGGGTGCCCGAGAGCTGCGACTCCTTGATCCGCACCTGCTCGCGGGCGCGGCGATAATCAATGCGGCGCACCTCGTCGGAGATCTCCTTCGGGCGCTCCATGAGAATCATGCCCTTGCGCTCAATGCTGCCCTTCTCCCAGTTGCTGGGCATCCAAGTCGGGTGGCGGCTGGCGGGCACCGGCTCCCAGCCCTCGCGGGCAAGCTGCACCGTGTAGGCCGGGTCCTCTTGGTTCCAGATCGTGTGGCGCTTCCACTCGTAGACCCAGCCGTCCGGCACCATTCCCTTGGGGATGTAGAACTCGTCGGTGCCCTCATCCATGCCGCCATTGTCGTCACGGATTTGGGCGGCGCGCGCTGCGGCGCGGGCGCGGGGGTCGTCTTCACGCAGTTCTGGCCTCATGGCTGGGCGCTCCGGGGTTGTTGACATGGCCGACTTCTCGGCGATTACACGTTGAAATTTGGCGTTCATTGCATCCGTCCCTCTTTCTTGAGGAGCATCTTGTTGCGGGCATATTCCTTTTCGGTCATGCCCAAGTCGCGCGCCGTCTCAATCTCGTCCCGGGTGAGGCGGACCTCATTGGGGCGGGAGCCCGTGCCACCACCACCGCGCGAGACGGGGGCTGCGGGCGGGGCCGAGCGGCGCTGTGTGACCTTGGCGGCGCCCGAGGTGGGGTCGTCGTCATAGTCCGTGTTGACGCGCTTGCTGATCTTCAGCGTGTCCTCAATCTGGCCGAAGTAGTCGTCGCTGTCGGGCGTGTACCCGTCAGCCACGGCAATGTTGTGGGCCGCCACCATCTTCTGATACATGCGCGGGTCCGTCACGCACTGCGGATTGCGGCGCACCCAGTCCGCCGAGCGAGGGGAAAGCTGGGACGCCAGATCTTCCACGGGGTCTGCGCGGCGCACAGGCTCCTGCGGAGTGATCTTGGGCGCGTTTTCCATGTGGGACCGGCCCCGCTCCAGCTCCATGAGCTTGGCGGAGTTCATTCCCATGGTCTCTTGGATCTCGGCGGCCTTGGTGTAGTCGCCGACCGACATGGCCTCGCTGTAGTTGTACTTGAGGATGTCGTTATTGCGCTTTACCGTGTCGATGGCGTTGCGCACGAGCTGCAAGTTGGTGTCCTGCACCTCGTTTTTGGCCTCGGCGGCGGAGTTGTGGGCCGCGCGGGCCTGCTTTTCGGCTTCAATACGGGCCGCGCGCTCCTGTTCCAGCTTCATTTTGAGTTCTTGAATGCCCTCTTGGGGTTCAATCTGCTCTTTTGAAGCGTTTTTGGGCGGATTTTCGACTTCTACGACCTCAATCTCGTCGTTCGCGTCGTCTTCGACCTTGTTTTCGGTGTCTGACATGGGATTTTCCTCAGTAGACGTTGTCGGGGTGCGGAATGCGGGCGCGGATCGCCGTGTCGTCGAACATGCGGCACAGGACGCCGTTGACGGTGACGTTCCACCCGTCGCTGGGGCGGAAAACGATCCAATCGCCAGCCTTCAGGTCAAGATTGGAGAACCACTTGCCGTCCTCATCGACGAATGCGGAGGGCCCGGTCTTGAGGATCAGGCCAACCTTGGACTGGTGGCGATCCTCGTCGCGGGCCTTGCTGGTCATGATGATGCCGCCCTTGGTCTTTTCGGGGCGGATGTACACGGCGACAAGCACCTGAGTGTTCAGCAACTCGACCCCGGAGATGTCGCCAAGTTCTTTGAGCAGAACGTCCTTTGGATCGACTTCATGGTGCATCGTAATGTTGTGGTGTGCGGATACGTTGGACATGTAGACCCCCTCCTTTACTGGCCGCGCTCCTCGCGGTTACAGACCGTCGCCGCCTCGTCGCACATCTCAAGAGCCATGCGGAGGCCGGTGATTATTCCTACTTGGTGTTTGTAAGTTGGGAAATCAATCGTTGCCAAGCCTGTGGACAGATTGTCTTTGCGATCTTCCACGGCGGATGCGATTAATTTCTTCAATTCGCGCTCGAAGAGCGTGTTGAGCGTAAGCATAGACCCCTCTTTGCTCCCCCTCGATGTAAGTGGGACGGCTGGCAGAGGGGGTCAAACCAGCCGTCCCGTTACCCGCAGGCAGTACCGAGCTGCCTGCGAATTGTTTACGCCTTGCGCTTCTGGATCTCGGTCTTCTCAAGGCGACCGAGGCCCGAACCGGCGCCTGCATCCATATCTTTGTAGGTGCGGTAGACCTTGCCACCGGCCTTGCGGCCCATTGCAGGGAGGCCAGCGGGCCCAGCGGGACCGGCGGGGCCGGGCATCGGCATCGGCATGGGCATCGGGGCCGCAGCGCCAGCGGGAGGCATACCCATGGGCACGGGAATGCCGCCAGCGGGGCGGGGAGGCAGGCCGGGGGGCATGGGAGGCATACCACCCATCTGATCGTCCGGCTTGGCGCCCGGGTTGATCACGATGTTGATGTTGGTCTTGCCCTTGCCGCCCTTCTTGGGGGCGCTCAGACCGCCGCCGCCAAACTTGGCGGTGCGCGCCTCGGCCTTCACCATCTTCTTGATGAGCGCCTTGTCCTCGGCCACGTCTTCGTGCTTGATCGCGCCGCCACGTTTGACGTAGGGCGAGCCGGAGGTGCCAGCGCCAAAGTTCATGGCGTTCCTCTGGACAATGCTCTTCGGGTCGGGGCCCATGATGGGGACGGGAGTTGTCCCACCGTAGGGGGCAAGTTCGCCGCCGCGCTCCTTGTTCACGGCCTTGCCGCGAGTGGGCTTGGACGCCGCGTCCTGCTTCTTCTCAAGGGCAACCTGCTCGGAGGTGCTCATGCCCTTTTTGCCAGCGGGCATCTCCATGGGGCCATAGTTGACGTTGCCGCCAGCCTTGCGGGCCGTGCGACCGCCCTTCTTCAGGCCCTCAATCTTCTTGGTCAGCGCGTCCTTGTCCTCCTGCGAGGGGCCGCCCTCGACCTTGTAGTCGGGGTCGGGCTTGCTGGGCTGGTAGTCCGGGCTGGGGTTGGGGTTCTTGACGCGGTCCATCGTCCCGCCGCCATTGGCCTTCTTGGCCTTGCCGCCCTTCTTCATGCCCATGGTCGGCCCGAGCACGTTTCTGATGTAGGCTTGGGGGTTCATAGAGTTCTTCAGCATGTCGGTGGGCGAGCCGCCCATGGCCTTGCCGGTGCGGCCACCAGACTTTTTGCCATCCGAGAACCCTTTGAGCAACTGCTCCATCGAAGCGGGGCTCTCGCCCTGTATGGCTTTGGATGTCAGAAGGTTGTCAATGGCGCCGCCAAAGAGCCTGCCCGCCCGGCCACCCTTCTTCATGCCGCCAACGTGCTTCTTGCCCTCGCGGCCCTCATTCGCTTCCTTCTGGTCGCGGTTGATGAGGCTGTCGGCAGTGATGGCGCGGCCACCAGACTTGCGGGGCTTGCGGCCCGCGTGGACCTCGGCCTTGGCGCCAGCGATCTTGCCGCCGCGCTTGAAGCCCTGCTTGGAGATCGGGCGCATACCCGTCTTCACGTCCGCGTCCATGGGATCGCCGGGCGTCCAGTTGGAGCTGTCCACCTTCTGGTCCTTCTCACCGGCGAGGCGCTTGGCCTTGCCGCGCATGGCCTCACGGGCCTTTTTTGCCATCTCATACATGCTTTTGCTCCTCGGAGGTTCCGGGCGTCCCCGGTGCTGCCTGAAGGGATAGCTTGGGCAACATCAAGCTTGCTGGGATACTAACATAAGCGCGCGATCCACGACAGAGCCGCCGTCTGTGGGCTTTTCACAGCCGCATGAAGCATCCTTAACTGCGCCGCCGGAAGCGTAGTCGCGAGGGTTCCTCAACTTGGTCATCCATTGGTCCATAATTTCTTGCGGCATCTCGTTCTCGACCGCCATCTTTTGGAAGTCTTCCATTGAGTATAGGCCGGGTTCTATCTCTTTGGCGAAACCCGGCAAACGCTGGCCCGGTTTAACTTCGTAAAGCCCCGTGTTGTGGAGGTCTTCAATGACGTTCCAATCTTTAGATTTGATAAAATCTTGAACAAAAGGAAGATATTCATCTTTTGGAGCCAAATTGCCTTTGCCCTTAACCTGAACAATGTTTTCAGCTTTCATTTTGTTGTAAATATCAGGCCGGTTTTCTTGAAGCCATTTGTAGGAGTTTATATGGCCGCCCTCATTAACCATTTTCTCCCAAAGACCCGGCTCAATTTTATTGATTGCGTTACCAAAGCCAGCAAGGTGGCGGCTAGGCTCAGTCTCAATCGTCACATGCGGGCGACCTTTTGAGTCACGCAAGGAGAAGATGCGCGACTCACCAGCAGCCACGTTGTCGCAATAGCCGCCAACGCAATGACCCATCATGTCGCCTTCATACTTCAAGGCAGCTTTGAGTGCGGGGCTAACTTTGGCTTGATCGCCAATAACGCCTTGCAGGGCGTTATATGGCGTATCTCCAGCTTCCAAGTAACGCTGATAAAGATTCTTTTCAAACGGATTAAGAGATTGCAGAACCTCTTCGCTCACCGTAGTTGGGGGCTTAAGTTCAACCCACTTGTAACCCTTGTCTGGATATTCTTTGACGAGGTGCGTTGCTTCATTGTTTGCATTCACGGCAAGAGCATTAGCCGCCGCTTCTTCGCGCCATTTATTGATCTTTGACACCAGTTCGACCGCCTGTGGCATCGACACTTTGTCAAGTTTGTCAGGGGTCATACGCAAATGAGTTGGCAAGTCGCTGTCAGGGCGAACAGTGTTCTTCAGTTCATCAACAAGATGATCAAAGCCAAGATCGTTGGTTATTTGCCTGCTGGCGTTTGCTTCATACACTGTTGTCTCAGGCAAAACTTTTTCAAGCCAAGGGTTTTTTTCATACACTTCTTGTGCTCCAGCCCACGGGATACCTTGATCGTAATCAAAGTAGTTTTTGGCAGGGCCGCCTACGATGCTACGATCAGAAACATCTTCCCAAGCTCTAGCTGTATTAGACTGAGCAAGCCGGGTTTGACCGGGCCTATCCTTATATGTTGGAAACATAAGTTCTGGTTTAATATGAAGAATATCCCGTTCAGCCAACGGGCGTATTGGGTCTTCAGGTGTTCCCATTTCATTTTTGATGTACTTGTTGAGCTTCTTATCAATCCAGTTATTTATTGGATCATCGACTGCTATGTTTGCGGCAGGCAAGTCTGCGGGTTCTTGAAGAGCCCGTGCAAGATCGCGGTTCTTTAGTCCTTCAGTTTCGGCCTCAACACTACCTTTGATCCAATTCCCACCCTTTGGCTTTACGGCCATGCCAAGCATAGTCTCGCCTGATTGCACAGCAGGGCCAACTGCGTGACTTAACGCAAAACCGCCAGTCACTGGCATCATAGAAGCATTGAATGCGCGGCCCATTCCTTCGTCTGTCTGAAAATAGTTGGGTGGCAGTTGGCCTTGATATGCCTGATTGGCAAGATCAAATGGATCTTTAATGCTGTGGGCAATAGCGCCCGGTGCATTGTAGAGGGCCTCACCAAGCTTCTCGGGATACGTCTGCACAAATTTGCTGGCTTCTGGACCAAACGCTTCCTCGGGTGGCGTCCAAGCGCGTGCCAGCGAGGCGGGCGTCACCGGCTGGCGGCGAGCAATAGTAACCGCAGCGTCTTCAGGGGTTGGCGTTTCTGGCATCTCCGGCGCCCGCCCCACCGCCTTGCCGTCAGCGTGATGCTCGCGCACGACGTGGAGCGCGTCATCGACGAGGCCGCCCTCAGCCCTGCTCAGGTTATGAAACCGCGTCTCGCCAATGTCCACGCCGCCGGTGCGGCCCCACTTGGGGGGACGACGACCCATCGCAGCCTGCGCCTTGGGCGCCCAGAAGTTGGTGGCGCCCTTGGTTATGTCCTCGGCGCCCAGCGCCGCGTCAAGCGCCGTCTGGCCGAGGCCGTAGCGGCGGCTCTCAGGCGTGAAACGCATGGGGTAGTTGGCGCCGTTGGGGTTGCTCCACGGCTCGAACTGCTTGCGCGCAAACAGCACGGCCTCAGGCGTTGCGCCGTACTTGCCGGACTGGATGCGGTTGAGGATGACATGGGCGATGGCCTGCGACTCTTCGGGGCTCTTGCCGCTCGTCTCCGCCGCAATGGTGCGGATGATCAGATCGCGCTGGCGGTCGTTCAGGTCGGGGCCCTGCGGGGCGCGGGCCGTCAGCTTGCCGGTCGCCTGATTAATCGCCGCAGCGGCGGGGGCCGCTGGCGCCTCGGGGCTGTAGGCGATGGGCCGAACGGTGGGGCGCTCTTCCCTTGGCATGCCCTGATTGATCATCATTGGCCCGGCGGCGCGGTTGAGGCGCAGGGCCTCCTCGACGGGGATGCTGTCAAACATGGCGCGGTTGTGGGCCGCGAGGATCTCACCAGCCTTGTCGTATTCATTGCCGGAAAAGATCCCAGCGTTCTGAAACTTCTCAACGGCGGCGAGGGCGTCGGCGGCGCTGGGGATTGCTTCTGGCTGCGCAGGCGCAAGGTTCCGCGCCAGTGAGACGGCGCGGGCAACCTCGGCCCTTGGCTCAGGCCGGAACATCATGGACTGGCGCACGTCATCGACAGACATTGGGTTACCAATGCCCTCATTAAAATCTTCTGGAACAATCCCTGCGTAAGTTTGAATATCATTTCCAGACGATGGCCAAAGCGCCCCTGCATTTCCAATGGTGTAATCCATCTGCACTGCGGGTGCTTTATTCTGGTCTTCACCGCCGCCAAGGCGCTGGGTCTTCTCCCCATACACCGGCTCACCAAACGCCAAGCTGGGCGTTGTGATCGGCGGAAAGTCATGCGGCTCAACATCGCCAATCGGCAAAGTTGTTACGGGGCGAAACGCTTGCACTAGTGCGGGCGCAGGGGCCGGTGCGGGGGGCGCGGCGACAATCTGTTGGCGCGGCGCAGCCTCAGGCGCCGGGCGACGGAGCGGCATATCGCGAGCAGGCTCAGACGCCTGCACCTCGCGCGCCAAGCGAAGGGCGCGGTCGGCCTTGAAGAAGTCAGACGCCACCTCGGGATCGCCCCAGTTCGTCGGAGACGCCACCTCGCCAGTGGACAGGTAGTCGGGGCCGGAGAACATGCCGCGCAGGCTTTCAAGGAAGCCGCCCTCGTCGAAGTGCTGGCGCGCGGCGTGGAGGGCCTTGGCGACGAGATCATCCATCTTACGACTCCGTCAGGGGCTGCTCGTTGCTCTCAAGGCGCTGGATCATGCCGGGGTCCAGCAGGCTCTGCACCGCCTGCTCCGCGCCGGGCACCGTCGCGATGGTCTCGGCCAGCTTGACCGCCGCCAGACGCTCGCGGCTCTCGCGGTCGCGCTTGCGGTTGATGGCGTCCATCATCGAGTCTTTCTGGTCAAGCTGCATTTCCTGCTGACGGGCTTGCAACTCGGCCATCTTGATCTGGTCCTCAATGGTGGGGCCTTGGGCGCCCTGAACGCCTTGGCCTTCCTGCATCTTGGCCGCAACTTCCTGCTGCTTGACGCCGACCATCGCCGTCTTGGCGTCGGCTTCCTGCTTCTTGATCTGCACCATCGCCTGAGCGTACTGGACCTCTGGCGGGGGCTTGTTCTGGAGCGAGGAGGGCGGCACCATGAACTGCTGGGGATTGCTCCAGCCCATCGCCTGCAAGGCGGCGGTGTCAATGGCGATGGGGTCGTAGAGGCTGGGGTTGCCCTGCTGAAGCTGCTTCAGGCCCATGATCTTCATCATGCGCTGGCTGTGGCTCGCCGTGTTTGGGTCGGCCTGCGGGACAAGCTGGCAGTCATCGAGCGCGGCGAGGAACGTCGCCTCGTCCCACGGGTAGGCGGGCTTCTTGTTGCGCTGCCAGAAACTCTCGGGGTTCTCCTGAAAGCAGCGGGTCAGAAGCTGGAACTCCTGCGCCTGCGCCGCATGCATCCGCTTGTGGACGGCGTTCAGGACCTTGGTGGCTTGGTCGATCATGGCCAACGTCGTGCCCACCGGCGCGTCGGCGCGGCCCTCGCCCACCTGCATCTCAGACGTGCCGCCGACCCTCATGCCGGTCTCGGCCATGTTGGAGACGAGGTTCATCAGCGCCGGGCCGGGCTCCTTGTAGGGGAGCGGCATGATCGCCTGCTGGATCGGCATACCGCCGGTCTTGACGAGGGCGCCGCCGCCGGGCGGGACGCGGAAGATGTTTGTGTTCTGCCGGGCGCCGGTGTCCGCCATGAGGAAGCCGGGGAAGTTGGCGTACATGCCCGCGTCCAGCATCTCGCGCCAAGCCGCCGTGATGGCGTTGGTGGTGTTGCCGAGGATGTGGAGCAGGCCGATGTCGTAGAAGCCAAGGCCGGGGACGAACGTGTACTTGACGAAGTTGGTGCGCGCCTCGGGGAGGTCGGCCTCGTCCTCGTCGTAATTGCGGACGATGGACAAAACCTCGCGGGAGGACAGGTCGATGGTCACCCGGTAGGGGATCTCAAGGCCGGACTCCTTGCCCTTGTACTTGTGCTCAAAGCCGGGGATGTCCAGCTCGCAGTAACACTCATAGATCTCGCGGTCGCGGTCCTCGGGCCGGAAGGAGCCAGCCGAGATGCCCTGCTGCGCCCGCTCCTCGCGCTGCGCCGCGTCGAGGTCGGGGTCCTTGGCCATCGGCAGGTCCACGTCGCGGTAGACGCCGAGGATCTGGAGGCGCTTGACGGTGCTTGAGCGCATCATCGAGCGATGGGTGATCCGCTTAGCGTTGCGCAAGTCGGTCGCCGCGTTGTTGACGATCAGGTCATCAGCATCGACGGACTCGGACACGGGCCGCCCGCGCAAGGGGCAGAAGTACACCTTCTTGAAGGACGTGCCGCCAAAGCCCAGCATGAGGAGCATGCGGTCGGTGTCGGGATAGTACTCGGACGCCGTGGCCGTCAGGTAGTGGTTGAGGTCGCGCTCAAGCGCATTGGCAAGTGTGTCTTCTTCCAGCGTGGCGTTGTTGTTGTCGTCCCTGATCTTCACCGGCCCATCAGTCGGGAGCAGCTCCGAGCGGGCGTTGGCCTGAAAGCGCAGGACCGCCTCAAGCAGCAGGGGGTGCCGGACTCTTGACATGCCCTCAACGGGTGCGCCGTCCGCTCCGCCCGCAATGCCGGGGATCTCCAGCTTCAGGCCGAGCAGCTTGATGCCCTGCGCCCGGCCCTCAATCCAGTCGCGGCGACTCTCAATGTCGTCCTCAATGCCGCGCAGCAGCTCGTCGGAGATGGAGCCGAGCGCGCCTTGGTCGATGTCCTCGACGAGGTTGCTGAACCATTCGCCCTTGGCCTTGCCGGGCTGATCGACGAGGGACTTGCCGTCCATGCTGATCGAAATCGACCCGTCGTCGTGCTCAATGCGCAGGATTGGCTCGTTGTCGTTCAGTTCTGGCGCCGGGCCGTCGTCCGCCTCGATGATCACGTCGGGCGCCATCGGGATCGCCGCGTCGGGCAGGCCGGGCAGGCGGATGTTCTGGGGCGCGAGGCCGGGCAAAGGCATGGTTACGATCCTTGAACGGGCGGCTCGGGCAATGCTTCCATCTCCGCGACGAAGCGGGCAATGCCTTGCTGTGCCGCGATTGTATCAGATTGGGCCATGATCTCATAGTGACGCACGAAGTCGTAGGGGGCCTGCCCCCAGACCTCGACCCGGAAGTTCCCGATCCGCTTGGGCGTGTTGGGCGTGATGACATCGACGACGGCGCTGGCGTTGATCATGGCGGTGGCCTCAGATGGGGTAGAGGGGTGCGGGAGCCGAGCCGATGTGGCGGCGCCCGGCGTCGATCTCAGCCATACGCTCCGGCGCGCGGACGAGCAAGCCGGTCTCGCGCAGGTGGCGCAGGGCCATTGAGACGGTGTCCACGAGATCGTCGTGCTTGCCCTTGGGGAACACCTCGCACTGGCGGATCACCATGTCCGCCCAAGCCCGGTCGGGGGCGAAGATCATGCCCTCGGAGAACAGGTGCTGGATGGAGTAGACGCGCGCCAACTTGTCGAGCGAGCCGGGGTTGATGAGCTGGACGGCGAAGTCCTCGGCCCCGTACAGGCGCCGGATCTCCTGCGCGACGGACAGGCCGGACGCCTTGGCCTCGACGAGGAGCTTGTCCACGCGGAACTTGCGGCAGGTGGCCGCCACCTTCTCGACCAGCTTAGACAGTTCGAGGTGCTCCTGCCACGCGCCCATGAGGAAGACCTTGGGGACGCTCTCGGGGTTGTGGTCGAGCATGTCGCGGATGCGGACGCCCTCGTCAAAGCGGGAGGCCTCGTCTGCGGTGTTCCGCATCTTGCCGCGCGAGTTGACGTAATTGTCGGCGGTGGAGTTGGTGATGTCGCCGCTGAAGACGCCCCAGACCGTCATGGCGCTGGGGTCGTTCTCGGTCTTGGACGTGTAGGCGGTGTCTATGCTGGCGATAATGTAGTCAAAGGCTGGGTAGCCCTCATCCATCCACGTCTCCCACCACCCGGCCTTGATGACGCCCCCGCCCCGGGGCGCTGGCTCCTGCTGGAACTGGCCCGCCGTGGCGTAGGGCCCCATGACCTTGGTGTCGCGGTCCACGACCTCCTGCGGGAAGCGGGCGGGGAAGAGCAGCTCGCCGTCCTCCTCGCGCGGGTCCACGATGCCGAGCTTGGTTGGATAGGCGCGGCTCTTGTCCAGCATCATGGGCAGCATGACGTGATCGTAGCCGAGGCGCTTGTCGAGGATGACGCCGGACACGTCGGCCTCGTGCAGGCGCTGCATGATGACGATGATGGCCGAGCTGTCGGGGTTGTTGAGGCGGGTCGGGACGGCCTCAAGGAACCACTGGACCGTGCTCTCGCGCTGGGCGTCCGAGTTGGCGCCATCAACGCTGTGAGGGTCGTCAATGATGACCCTGTCGCCTCGGGCGCCGGTGATCGACCCAGCGGCGGCGGCCTGACGGAAGCCTGTCGAGGTGTTCTCGAACTTGGTTTTCTGATTCTGATCAGATGTCAGGTTGACTCGGTCGCCCCACCGCTTCTGATACCACTCGGACGTAATCAGGCGCCGCATGCGCAGGCCGTCGCGGATGGCGAGGTCGAGGCTGTGCGAGGCGCAGACATAGCGCAGGTGGGGCATGTTGCGCGGCCCCCACTCCCACGCGGGCCAGAAAACGCCGCAGAGCAGGGACTTCATGGTGCCGGGCGGGACGTTGATCAACAGGCGGTTGTACAGCTCGCCATTGTCCAGCTCGACGCCGTCCGTGATAGCCTCAAGGTGGGCGCAGATGAAGTCGATGTGCCAGCCGTGGACGTACTTCTGGCCGGGCTCAATGACGGCCCACGCCTGTTTGACGAATGACGCAAGGCTTTCCTCGGCATCCACCAGATCCAGCTCATAGAGCGTCTGGTCGATGTCGATCTTCTGGTCGCCATATGTAATGTATCTGGCCATCAGCAGCTCAGGCCTTCCCGGTCGCAGAGGTAGGGCTCGCCGTCCTCGCCGATGACCTCGAACAGCGTCATGACCTCGATGTGGTCCTCCTGCGAGGAATAGATCAGTAGGCCGTCAGGCGCTTCGTAGCAATAGCCCTCGTCGCAACTGTCTAGCTCCGGGCGGCGCAGCCAGCCGTAGGTCCAGTGGGGGCCGCAGGATTGGTAGGGTTTCATTTTGGGGGCTCCGGCAGAGGCATCCAAGCTTCCATCCAACTCTCGTGAATTTGAGGCGGTTCGAATGCGTCTACCCACCATTTATTGAATTCCAAATCATAACAGACAATTTCGATGCTTCCCGCCCTCATGTAAACCAGAAACGATTCCCCATCCTTCGGCGCAGTTTCAATTGGTTGCCAGATCATATCTTCCTCCCCATCGTGACGTTCGCCTGCGCTCTAATATCCTGATTGCGCCACGACCAACACTCGCCGGTGTCCTGAAAGACCACCCAGACGAGGTCGTGCTCGGCGCCATAATCAATGATGACGTGCGCCAGCCCAGCGCCCTTGGGCGTCATGACCGGCAGCGGCGGATTGAGCTGGAGCATCACCGCTCTCCCGGGTCGTGCTCGATGGTCTTCCCGGCGCTCATCAGCGCCATGCGTAGGGCGTCACGACTGTCAGCGTCAAGCTGACGAACGTCAACGGCAGAGTTTGTTACGATGGTGATCGACGGGCCTTCTTCGCGCTTTTCCGCGTAATCCTCGCGGAAACGGCTAGTGACGCAGTGCTTCCACAGGGCGGCATTGAAGTTGCGGTCGATGAGCCCGGTCTGCGCTTTATCTTCCCACCAGTCCTGAGAGTAAGTAAGGGCCACGCGTAGAGCGGTGGAGAAGTCGTCTTTCTCGTCCTTCCACTTCAGCAAGCTCGCCTTATCGACCTCAAGCTTGGCAGCCATTTGCGTGATGGATTTTCCTTGTTTCCCGAGC
>Ga0209191_1000370_pt1 | contig 35724 bp, 54 predicted proteins | sample S_130626_EF_Meta_FD_187320 | JGI IMG/M metagenome (GOLD analysis project Ga0209191, IMG submission 187320) | Freshwater microbial communities from Lake Simoncouche, Canada to study carbon cycling - S_130626_EF_MetaG (SPAdes) (version 2) | ecosystem: Environmental > Aquatic > Freshwater > Lake ...
TGCCGTAAGTGTTTACCAAAGCGTTGAATGCCTCATCCATACGGTGACACCATTTTGATGTGCCAATCTGCCAAAACTCACCGGCTGACCCAAAGCATACCCGCCCCCAGGCATCGCACAGTTCAACCAGATAGGAGATCGAAAGTCCAAGATGCCAAACTGGAATGCCCATCTCCTTGCGGAAAGGCCAAGACTTAACCATCTCGCGCTGCTCGTTTTCCGACCCATCGATTACATCAGGCACAACACCCCAATGTGGATGTGCCAGCAAAGGCTCAACCCAAGCATAAAACCCATCGCGGTCAAAGGGTAAGCCTCTCGTCTTCGCGCTAAATGCGCCGTTGTCTAACATCAAGGATTGACCAATACGCAAGCAGCGTTTGAGATCGTCAGGACGTGCATACGACACACAAAAGTGCTTGCCGCCCATTGTCTCTATGGCCTTTATGGGACTGATAGGCGTCCCGTGATAGTGAATCACTGCTCACGCTCCTTCTGCAACGCCAGCAGCCTGGCCTCTACCAGCGCATCGCAAGCCTCTTGCAGATTGATGACGGCGCTGTACAGTGGAACGACCTTTCCGGTGGACCAACGCGAGACCTGGGCCTTGTCAATGCCTGCCGCGTAAGCGACATCAGACAAAGTAAATCCGGACCGTTCCGCTTTCTCGCGGATAGCTCTGATTGCTTGTTGTGTAGTGGATTCCATGATTAGATTATCATCTCCTTGTTGACGCATTCTACACCGAAATGTCTAGGTATTTTCCCTACCCCATTTCGCAACTGCTGTTTGTGATGCAGTAATCAACTGCGATATGATTCGCTCGTCATCAACAACCGAGGTATCACAATGAAACTCACCGAGTACCAGCGCAGCCAGCTACGCGCTGCAGCTTGCTTTGGAGGCGACCAGATCGACAAGGTCGCAGCCTCCCTGCAACGCGAGAATCCAGCCGCCTTCTGGCGCGACAATGAACTCTCGCAGCGCGACTTCTACCATGAGCCAATGTCGTACGGGTTCGTTATCCCGCATCGGTCTTATGTTGAGCGTTTCCTGCCGCGCCGTAAGAGCGAATACAGCCAAGAGCAGCGTCAGATCATGGAGCAGAACCACTACCTTGAAACCACTTATCAGATCGGAGTCGGAGCATGAAATCTTTAATCCTTGACGCGCTGCTCGCATCAGCAATCATCGCAGCACTTTCCTATGTACTCACACAATGGTGGTTTGCATGAAAGTGAAAGAACTGATTGAGAAGCTGCAAGACTTTGATTCCGAGGATATGGTTGTGCGTGACGGCTATGAGGGCGGGGTGTGCGAGGTCATAGACATCAGTTTGAAGACTGTGGCGCTCAACGCTAATCAAGCCTGGTACTACGGTGACCATGAAATACTGTCTGATGAAGTGTCATACAAGCAATACCCCGATAGCGCGAGAGCAAGAGTCGTATACATAACTTAGGAGAGCAAGCAATGATGAATCCTTTAGAGATCGAAATCAAGAAGACCGTGTTTGCTCACCTCCCTGCGGTTGGTGACTTTGGCATTGTGGATCGCAGTGACCTGGCGACTATTCTGCACAGCGCCTGCACAGAGGTTGCCCTGGCAGGCTGGGCGCGTGGTGCTGATTCTGTGCAGCGCCGCCTGGACCAAGAGATGGAGATCCTGCGCCAGGAGTTGAAAGCTACGCAGACCGAGTTGGCGTATGCCAAGGCGAATTAGCCTAGTCGTGCTGGCGCTCTGCGCCATGCTGTTTATTGTCGATTCACCGGAGTACGCATCATGGATACAGACGATGAGATCGAGTCATGGGCAAGCATTGTTTTGGGCCTGATAGCGACAGTGTTCTTCTTTATCGGCGTTGTCGCCGTTGTAGTCGCCGTCTGCATGGCCTGGGGCTACTACACATATGAGCCTCTTTGCGGCACTGTCGCCGCGCTGTTTACCCAGGAGTGCAAGTGATGACCGGATTTAATTCAAAGCGTGACGCGGCTGCTGACAAGTTGCAGGAGGCTATCAATTTGTTAGAGGCTAGAAGAATTGCTGCTGAATACGGGACGCCAGATTCTCAAGTGGACAATGGCAACTTGTATTTTGCTTTGAGTAAATGCTTGGAGCATATTGATGCACAGCCAGCGCAGGAGCCTGTGGCGGTGATTAGCGCATGGAGTTTGCGGGAGGTGTATTTTGATGAAGACGGAGAACCGTCAATGCACAGAAGCCCACCACAGCGCGAATGGGTAGGGCTGACGAACGATGAAGTCAACAACTTTGCTGCGGGATGTCATTTGGGTAAGTCTGTGCAGGGTGCTATTTACGAAGCCGAAGCCAAACTCAAGGAGAAGAACACATGACCAAGTTGACAAAAGCCGCACTTGACCGAGCCGTGGCAAATGCGATGGGGCTTAAAAGCGTACACAACTGCGAAAAATGGAGCGGAGCAATGGATGAAACACAGCCAGCGCAGGAGCCTGACGCCTTGACCATCGCGTACCAGTCTGGTTACTACGACGGCAAGCAGGCGGCACTGACCAAGCGCGAATGGAACTATTGCGAACGCTGCGGTAAGCGCACTGCTGACCTGACCGTCATTCACACTTGTACACCACCACAGGGGGACGCATGATCTGCAATCAACCACAGTGCCGCGCCTGGACCCGCGTGCTGGAGACCAGGCACAAATACGACAATGAAGTCTACCGCCGGTATGAGTGCGCCAACGGCCACCGGTTTTCGACGATGGAGAAAGTGAAAGTAGAACGTGCAGCCAACCCGCCTAAAGCAGATTGAGAGCGCCCTCAGAAAGCGCCCCATGACTCGCAAGGAGTTAGCGGCTGCCGTGTTCCTGTCAGAGCGTGCGGTTGAGTACAACATGAAGAAAATGCATGAGCGCGGCCAGGTCTACGTTGCAGGCTGGTCACGCACCAGCGGGAGGATTGCCCGTGTCTACGCTTGGGGGATAGGCACTGATGCTCCCATGCCACCGGCCTATACACGATATGAGCGAGTGCAGCGAGTGCGTGAGCGTGAGTCCCAGGAGGACAAGGACTTTCGGCTGGCGCGTGAGCGTGGCAAGCGCAGGAAGATCAAGGTTGATCCGCTGATGGCGGCTTTTTATGGAGTGAAGTGATGACGTTCTTGGTCTGCGCATTCGATGAGTAATTTTTTAATGACAGCGCTCCAGCTAAACTGAGGCAGGTCTGATAAAACATTTTTTGTATCCAAAGCTAGCTTGCAAGCGTCTCTAATTGATTGGCGATCAAGAACGTATGGATAATGACCATGTATATCTTTAATCATTTCATTTTTGTTTGAAGCAACATTTACACCTAAAGCAAGTGCGGTAATTGCTCTTTCATTTGTGCCATTACCCCAGTTAGGATCAATATTAACAACGCCAGCATATTCTTGGCAGGCATAAGAAAACACCGAGTTATCATCAGGGGTGAAATTCATTATTCTTATGTCGGATTTTTTAGGGAGATATTGCTCCCAATTTTTTCCGTATATATCGAGTGGAAAATCTACTATGGACTCAATTAAAAATAACCTTCTATATCGTTTCAATGCTGAGTCTATAGCACACAGTGCTTGGATCCACTCTGGTCTTAATAAATCCTTAAGGCTAATATCTAGTGCGTTAGAAAGTTCGCTGTACCCGTAAAAGTTATTAGAAGACTTCATCGCATCAGCCATATGAGATAACCGTTCTTTATTCAACCCCCACACATTGAATTGAATCAAAGTTGATAACAGGTCATTAGTGGCATCATTTCTTCCTAGTTCAGCCCCAATTGACCCCCAAAACATCAATCTGTCTGGATGTTTTTTTGGAAATGTTTTCTGGGTTATTGTGTATGCACCACTATGCAAATGAAATACATTCTTGCCGGTGAATTCTGTCAAGGTTTTTGCAATGTTACCCTCGAAAGAGGCAAGATGATAATTGGGGCTAGTCGTAAAATCATTAAGGTAGTTGATAAATCCAGGAATTCTGAAGTCATACGGTAACGAATCTAGGATAATTTCTATGCACTTTACATTTTTAGGAATAAATTTCCATACGTGCATCTTATTGATTTGGAGATTAAGTGGGATTGAACCTAAAAAGATTATCAGTTCCAATGACGGGTCATTTATTGCAGAAAGCTGATGTGGTAAATTTTCATCCCCAATCATTGCAATTGCTGGCGCGTATCCCTGCTCTACTAAGGCGGCAGCTATTCTATCTGCCATCATTTGAATTGCGTTATAAGGATGATCAAACCCAATGATTAATGCCTTTGGACTAATGATAAATTCAATTTTATTCATGGCTTACTTTGCAAGTACATTTTTATTGGCAGCGTTTTATGGAGCGAGTAAATGAAGAAACTAGAAACTATGACGCAGGAAGAAAAGCTGGAGGCGTTTAACACTCTCCAGCTTTACATTGAATCGGCTGTGGAATCAGAGCAATCTGAACCAGCAGAATTCAAGATTGAGACCCAGCATAGGGTTGACTTGATCCTGGTTAATCTAAGAGAGATTTTTGGGTTCCCATGTAATTCATGAGATTGTCCAGCCACTCTTGATTTGTTGGCTGTATAGGCTTTGCAAATTGAAATGATCTGACATCACCACTTGTTGGAGCGCCAATTTGACGACGCATCTTGTACCAATCAGGGAACAGAACTTCTTTAGGAACAGACTGTTCAAAGCCGCCAAAGTATTCACCAGCCAATTGCGTGTCGTATGTTTTGTGTGGTGATATTGGATTGGTGATCAAAGCAGCCTCGGGTTTCATCTTCCCAATTGCAAGTCCACCAGAGTACATTGGCTCGTTCAGCAGCAATGGGTCAGTGATGGCATATCGCGTGTACGCAATGTTTGGAAATCCTACATTTTGGAACTCGTCAAGTTGCATCCTATTAACGAAAGCATGACGCAATGCGCCATTAGTTTCCAGTTGTGCGCGAGACTCAGGTGACATAACTCCAGCCCATTCTGGACGCAATGTTCTAACTTCACGGTCAAAAGCCGCAATGTTTTTCTTTGAAATCTTCCCAGCTTTCATCTGTTCAAGCAGGGCATCGGACATCATGGTGTTGAAATTCATCGACTCAGGACCCATAGCCGTGTATACGCCGTATACATCTCCGCTGTTTCCTTTTGCAGCCTCGTTAATTCTGTTTTGCAATGACTGAGCAGCACCTTGTTCTGATGCCCAAACAGAACCAGTCGGAGACTGCATTCGCATGAAGTCATAGCCACCTTGTAGTTCTACAGGTGTCTGGAATCGCGTGTTACCAATGCCAAGAAGATTTTGTCCAGCAGCAGACCTATCACCACTGAATGGGGTGATAGCACCACCTTGCATTTTTTCTGGTGACGCAATGATTTTTGGTGGGAGATTCTTAATTGGCTGCAATTCCATCTTCATCTCTGAAACTGGAATTGGTAACTTCTTCCCTGCCCCAATAGGATGCCAATAGCCTTGCGCTTCAGCTTCAGCAGCACTCATGCGAGGCGCTTGAGCTAACTTGGTAACGCCAGCGCTTGCCATACCCATAGGGCCACCCATTGTCATGCTAGTAAGTTCTGCCAATGCATCAGGGTCTGTTACCCGCATGGGGTTTTTCTTATCAGCAAATGCCTTCTGGTAAAGCGCCTGGTAACGCTTGTCTGACTCGTCTAGGCTTGATAAAGAAGAAGAAAGCAAACCGCCCAGCATTCGCATCTGCGGAGTGCGGACAGGATTCCGCATATACCCAAGTGCATCACCAAGCAATCCAGTAAATTCAGCCATCGTTTACTCCTGTGCTGCGCCGATTGCGCTTCCCATACCCAAACGAATTGCCTTCTCGCGCAGTGACTTAGCGAGAGGCTCTACCTTCATCATGTTGGCCTTGCTCATCAGCACAGCCGCCGTTTGAGGGTCGAGCATGGCCTCCACCAGCAACTGCTGGATCTGAGTGTCAGGCAACTTGTATAGCCAATCCAACGGGCGTGTCATGGTGCGCAGCGTAGTGTTGTCTGCCATCGACTCGCTGAATACTTTGCCAATCATGTTGCCCATGCTCATGTTTTGGAAAGTGTTAGACCCTGGAGCCTTCACTCCTGGCGCTGTAGAGGCCATGCCACGGTTGATCTCAGTAATGATGGCATCCAGCCTGCGCTGCGCAGCCGGTGACAACTCAGTACCTAACTCGTCTGCCCTTATCGCAAGCTGACGGCGCAAGGGACCAGCAGCCAATACTGGGTTGCCGCTTATGTTCGGCTGTCCGCTTGCAACTTTAGCCTCAATGTCTTGCAGCAATTGCATCTGGTCAATAGGACTAGACATTTTCTTGTACTTAGTCATGTAGGCAGCGTAACCAGGTGCAGCGGCCTCAATCACGTCATCAATTGAGTTGATAACATCTGTGAGTTGACCCTTTGCAAGTCGCAGGCTCGGGTTCTCCTGGTTGTACTTGCCCTGCGCGGCTGCAGCTAAATCCTTACGAACCTCGTACAACTCTTGAGGATTCCTAGCCTTTGCAATCCTGCTGGTTGCCCAGTTCATTGCGCTCTCAACGTCTTGACGTACTCCGACTGGGCTATCCAGCACGTTTTGAACTGCCTTGTTCACCACCAGACCAATGCCACTTTGGAATATTTCTGGTTGAACGGTAACAGCACCGAATGCCTCTTCACGCATAGGTCCGGTAATAGCACTACGCTTTGCTTCTGCATAGGGGATTGATCCAGGTTGACCAGACAGACGTCGGTAGGCATTCAGTAAAGCCTCTTGGTTAGAGGATATTCTTGCACCGAATAAGTTGGTCGGGTCAAATGTCGCAGACCGTAATGGTGTCTCCAGACCAGCAAGGCCAGGGTCATAAGCTGTGGCGGCAGTTGTTGGGCGAACGCCTGGTACTAGCGGTGCAGCATTGGAAAGACGCTGCTGCGCCAATTCTGGGTTGGTCGCCATCCGGTTCAGCACGTTACCCACAATCACCTCGCGGCCAGCCTGGGTGAACGGCTGGACCATTGTTGCCGGTGCTGCCAAAGCGCGTTGCGTGAACGGCAGCTTGGGGCTGCCAGGTGCGACCATACCCGCCAGCATCGCACCGCCCATCTGAGCGCCTGGGCTTGCGCCTGACTCGCGCAGAGTGCCACCGGCAGCGCCTGCCGCACCAGCAGCGGCCACTTGCTGCGCAGGATAGCGCGATAGCAGATTAAACACTTCCGATGGGATGCCAGCGGCCTGGCCGCGCATCAGGTTGGACGCCGCCAGGTTCTGCGCAACAACGCCAGCGCCACGCGCCGATCCGACTGTGGACGTGCCTGCGCGGACGATGTCGCTCACCACTCGCTCTGTCGGGGTCACCGGAGCCGGTAGGCCCATCTGGGTGGCAATGTTCTCAAACCCCTGCGACGCGGTTGGGATGTTGTAGCCCGTAGCGCGGTTGAACAGGCTCACCAGAGGGTCAACTGCCATAGTCCCCAGGCCAACGCCCAGAGCGCCGATTGCAGCCCCTGGAGGCCCACCCACCATGCCACCCATCGCAGCGCCTGTCATGGCCGGTAGCGCGGCGCGGGACGTGAGTCCTACCTGGCGCGCCAGATCCTGCGCAATGCTGCGCTGACCAGGTAGCTGGGACATTTCTTCAGACTTTGCCAACTGGTAAGCATTCGCTACTGTCTCAAATTCTGGCGTCCCGCGCTTGTCTGCATTTTGGATAATCCATGCAGCATATTCGTTTGCTGTAGCCATTATCTGCCTCCGCTAAGAATTCGATCAGCCTGGCTTCTTACATCAGCGTCAGCGGCTGCTGGTGGCGGTGCAACGTATGGTCGGTAAGACTTTCCTGCGGCAGTCTTCATCGCCTCAGTAGCAATGCGCCGAGCCTCTGCCTTTTGAGCAATTACCTCTGGCCCGTCATTGACTTGCGGGAAATACGTTTTGTATTCATCAGCCATTTCAGTAGCGCCAATCACAGCACCAGATTCTTTACGCAACTTTGCGCGTATCCAATCGTTTGCAGCTTGTTGGTATCGCTGGGTGTCTGCGCTTTGAATTCCACGCTGCACCACTCCACCCACCAGTGGAATCGCACCACTTACGGCAGAACCCATACCTGGTGCAGCCGCTGTTGGAAGTGCATTGATGATTGAATCAACTCGCTCCATACGCTGCGCAAAGCCAGCAGCATTCTGTTCTGCCTCGGTTGGCTTTCCACCAGCAGCACCCTTCATTGGTGTACCACCAGGTCCGGTAACTTGAATAGTAGGCAAGCCAGGAATCTTCGGAACGTAGAACACTCCATCCTCGTTTTGCACTCGGTCATACGATCCACGCTGGAATTCTTGCTGGCTCAAATTCAGACGCTGACGCTCCATTCCTAGCTTTGCCTTTTCAACTTCCTCAAAGCGTTTCTTATCAAGGTCAATACGCTCACGGTCATAACCGAGTCGAATTCCTTCCATCTCAATGCGTTTCTTCTCGTTGTCAATGCGTGTCTGTTCTACTGCACTGATTCCAGTACCAAACTTCTCGCCACCCGCCAAATCAGACTCGTTGATTGCAGTTAAGACGCCATCGACGTTTTGCAGCACAACCTTTTTCTTTGGCCCAAAACCTAGTGTGGACCAGTCGCCGTACTCGTTCTGTTGAACAAGGATAGGCTTGCCTTCTGGTCCGGTTACCTCGATGGGAGGACCGCTGACCTTTGCCCGTTGAGGCGTCAGCTTCTGCGCCATATCAAAGAACTTGCTGGCCTGCTCTGGGTTGGTTGCAGCGTAAACGTCTGCCAGCTTCATGTACTGCTGCGCCTTGAACTCCTTGGCGTCAACGCCTTCCGGTGCTTTCTGCGCCAGGAATGTAGACACTGTGGCCTGCATATTCTTTGTGGCTCTCGCCTCATCCATCTTCTGCTTCATCGTCATGCTCGTGAGCAGATTCTGCTGCGCTGCCGTGTAGCCCCTCTGACCAGCACCATACGCCTCACCAAGCGCCTGTCCGAGTCCCACAGGGGTACGGCTCGGGCCTGATGCCGCAAGCAGTTGCATGGCCGCTGCCATCAAACCCTGTCCTTGTAGCTGAGACTTTTGCTCCGGAGTCATGTACTCGTCCAGGGCAGAGCCACCACCAAACATATCACCCAACAGGCCGAGTGTGCGTTGTGGTGCTGTTCCACCATATGCCTGATCAAATGTCTGCGATTGCGCTTCCATAGGCTGTTCAGATTGCAGTGCTACTTGTGGTGCTGGTTGCACTGGAGCCTGAGCAGATAGTGGCTGCATCTCACCCATCAGTCCCGCGCTAGGAGTGAAGTCTCCCATTTGGGTAGGAGCGAAGACTCCCATATTGTTGAGATACAAACTCTCAGGACCTCTGCCGCGTGACATAAACCTAGTCGTTGGGCGGTAGTTCTGATTAAACCTTGTGGCTCCAACCCCGCTGCCAAGGTAGTACTGGCTTAATGGGTTAACTGAATATTGATCACCATAATAGAAATCTGACAATGTTGCCATCTTGTTCCCCTTATCCAAAGTATCCAAGCAGGCCACCGATGGCAGCGCCGTAAGGGTTACCACCAAATAACTGGTAACCGGCAGCAGCACCACCAAGTCCACCAGCAGTCTGGTTTCTGAAATACGGTTGCGTTGATGTCATGCCGAGGTTGGGTAGCTGGGTGCTGAGTCCACCAGTAGCAATCTGTAGCTTCTCCAGGCCGATGTTGCGCAGTGCGTCCATCTGAGCCTGTTCCAACTGCTGACGCGCACCGCCCAGGCCCATCACTGTCTGGCCGCCACTGATGTTTGCGCCCTTGGCGTACTGCGCCAACTGAGCAGCCTGGCCGTATCCAGATGCACGCAACTGCGCGGCAGTGTCAGCTGCCTGCTTCATGGCCGCTGCATTTGAAAGTGACTCTACAACTCCCTGGCGCGATCCACCAAAGGCGCGTGCAGCAGTCGCAGCCTGCCGGTCTCGCAGACGCTGAACATCCAGTGCGCCGCTTACATCAGCCAAGCTACGCTGAACCACTTCATTTTCGTAAGGGTTCATAAACTGCTGAATGGACTCGCCCGTGAACGGGGTCAGTGCCTCGTTTGTGACTTGCTGCTCACCAGCCGTATATAGCGGATTGAATCCTGCAAATTGCCGTACCGGCAACGCGCCTGCTACTCCTTGAGCCTGGCCGATGTTGCGTAGGTAAGCCGCCTTCAGATCAGGGTCAATTGCTGTAGTGCTAGTTGTGCTGCCAGATGCGCCGCCTTTAGACATATCGTTTCTCCTTACATTTCGAGCAAGCCAAGCAGCTTGCCCTTTGAAATCTTGCCCGAGTTAATGGCATCCATCAACTCAATACCGTATTTTTTTACCGCCTTGTCATTGATGACGTACTCGCCCATCTTGAGAGCGCCGTAGCCGTCATCTGGACCCATTGGGTTCGGGCCTTGCAAGTGCTGCATGGAGACGTGACCGCCTTGAGCGAGACCCTTATTGAATCCTGGTGTACCAGGCCCGTATCCACCCACTGTTCCAGATGCAGCAGCTGCTGCTGCTTGTGATCCTGGCGCGTACCCGCCAACCGTGTATCCACCACCAGAACTGCCTTGCCCACCACCTATTCCTGGTATGGAATAGCCTGCACTTTGAAGTGCTGCAAAGTCGAAATTTCCTTCTGGATCTGAAAAACTAGCTTTTGCTACAGGAACTTCGCGGGTAAATACCTGTTCACCTTTCCCTAAATTTTGTCGTGTCCAACCAGGACCAGGGTCGCCTAGATCGCCACGATAGGTTTCTGTGACGTTCATTGTTGCTGGAGATGGCATTCTTGATGGGCCGCCAGTGCTGTTATCTGATGCTTCTGTTGGGGTTAAAAGTGATCCTACAAATCCTAATGGTGTAACAACTTTTGCACCAAAATCAATAGCCTTACCGATAGCTTGATTGGTAGCAAGTTGGCGTGCCTTATCGTAAGCATCCATGTTTTCAAAACCAGCAATCCTTTCTGCCCGTCCTTCCGCACTAGCACCGTATCCACCACCGCTGTAGCCTACAAATGGCTGCGCCATGATGTCGGCATACCGGTTCACTGGTGCAGCATATGGCGTATACGGCGTTGGTTCAAAGCCTCCGGTATAGCCTCCGCTGTAGCCTGATTGGCCGCCATAGTATGAGGATGGCATACCGCTAAAAGAAAACGGTTGAGACTGCGCGTACTGCGCCATGATTTCTGCGTAACGATTACGCCCGCCAGATAATTGAGTCGGAATGCTAGGTAGTGGCGCTGGCGTGTAAGGTTGTCGCACAGGATAGGAGATTGGAACTCCAGCAGGAGGAGACATAGTTGGATTGCTTACGCCAGCGTTTCTAGCTTGCGCAGGACTACCGTACGCTTTCCCATCAGGACCGTACACAATCACTGCGGGAGATACTTCATCTCTACCACCTAGACTCATATCAACTCCTTGCTAAGAATATGCCACTTAGGGGCATATCCCTCGTCTGCTAAAAATGTCCTTGCCCAACCTTTACGGCCAGCCAGGGTAACTCGCGTGCAACCAATCTGCTTACCCCAAGCCTCGATGTGTGGTCGCATCAGCTTGAGTTCATCGAGGTCGCCGCCAGCAAGAAAATAATGCAGATTCTTGAGTCGCGGATAGACAATGATCTCAGTGATGACTGCGCTATTTGTCCCAGCCCATAGCTGGAACCGTCTCTCCTCTACACCCTGCGCAACATCTTCAAGAGTGTGAGTGCCTGCTGAGTATTCTAAGGCTGCTTCGATGTGTTGTGCCAGCCTCCAGAAATCCTCCATTACCGTTTCCCTGCCGTTGTAGCCTCCAGCCGCATCACGCCGACCCGCCAATCGTCCAGCACGTTGCCGGTGACCTTCATCTTGACTGACCGGCCTGAGAACCTGGTGTCGGTTGGCGCTTTGGCGCTGAAAGGGCCGTAGGTTGTCTCGGTTGATGTTGGGTAAAGCCTGGCCGTGAATGAGATGGCGACCTCGCCCAGGCTCTGCTCGTCAGGGATGACAGATCTCACGGCCATCACGTTGTCGCCGTTCCCGAGTTCAATCGGTCCTGACTGCGCGTATGGCGAGACAGAGTCGTAGGTGTAGCCGACCTCATGGTCGTAGATGTACCCGTCGGTGCTGACCATCATGGGGTTGACAAATACGCCGCTATCAGTCCCCGCTGTCCGCGACATCAGCCCGAAATACCAGGTTCCTTCACGGTAGTTATAGGTGACATATGAGTCACATTCGTTAGAGGATAGAGACGGGTAAAGCCAAGTCACCTCGCCATAGGAAGAATTGTGGACGGCGTAGACCTTGGATGCCTGCGAATAGTTGATATTGTTGAAAACGTAGTCTCCGACATCGCACTGCATAGGCTTCACGAATCCGTCGTAGGACCAGAATCCTGATTTGGCCATCCAGAGCGCGGACGTGTCGATTGCCGCTACAGCCTGCGCTGAGATGACGCCGCACCCGCTTCCGACCTTCTCAAAACTGTAGACGTAGGGCAGGCCGATGTAGCTGGCAACGTGCGCGTCAACGTCGGTGAACAGGATGTTGACGCCTCGCACGCGCTTGCCGCACTTCAAGGCGCCAACCGTTGCGATCTCAAAGTCTCCGGCCTGGTTGGTAGCTGCCGCCGTCCAGGTCGTGTTGTTCTCCTGGTCCGACCACTTCACTAGGCGCGGGTTACCCGATGCGCCCAAAGCAAACATGATGCGCTCGCTGGTGACCAGCAACGCCGCGCAGCTTGTTGGTGCGTTGGTGATAACAGCCGCAAGTGTTGGGGTCGTGAAACCTAGTTGCCACTCGTACAGCTTGCCGTCTGTAGTGCTGCACGCCACCAGGTACTCTCCCCAAGTGTCCAGGCTCCAGGTCGTAGCCGGAACTAATCCAGTATCAGGACGCGCAGTTCCATAGGTTGAATTGCCATATAGTGAGTACCCGTAACCTGTAGTTCCAGTGGCATTAGCCGATCCCGCTGTTAATCCTGATGGCGTGATGTCCTTGACTACGCCCAGCGCGTTCATTGCGTACAGCTTGGACTGAGTACCGGCAGCCGCATAACGGTTTGCGCTGTTATCCCGCCAGGCAATTAGCCCTCGGCAGAGTCCCGTCATGGCAGACGTGGATTTCTTTCTCCACCCTCCGATGGGTCGCAGGGTATTCTCAAACCAGCGCACCAGGTTGGAGTCGTACCATCTGCCAAGCGCCTGGTACTCAGTGCCGTTGCGGTAAACGCCTGGGGGAATCTTTAAGGGTATGAGTGCCATGATTACACCGATAGGTTGGAGACAAACGACAGTGTAACGATGGCCGACGGTACTGCTGGCCTGGTTGGAGAAGTTCCTGCCGGATACTGCTCAATCGACACGCCGGTATCAGTAGGCCGCCACATGATCTCCACATAGTCGTTTGCGTTTAGGCTTAGGAAAAAGTTCATCGCGGCAATTATGTGGAACGGGTCACCAACTCCTTTCCTTGGTGCAAACCCAAACCTTGAGTTTGACTTGTCAGCGTTAGTGCCATTCTTCCTAAACCAAACGTCAACGTCCTGGGATGCGTTTGTCGTGTTTGTAAATTGGATGCTGAACTGTATGTTGTAAATGCCAGCCTGCGATACGTTCAGCCTCGATGAGTTTGAGAGCGTGACGCCGTTGCTGAAGTCGGTGGTGTCAAACGTGATGGCGTAGGCCGTAGTAGTGTTGGCCGCTACCTGGTCTGTGGAGTCCTGGAACGCGCCATAGGGAGCGTTGAGGTACTTACCCCCGCGCGGTCCGAATAACGCTCCCAGAGCGTTTGTGACGCGGCTGGCGTAGTTCCCGATGTTGCTGAGTGTCTGGCTAAAGAACAGGCGGTCATACACCTCGCCAGGGTTGCCAATGTTTGGCTGCGCTGGCGTTGTGATCTGGCCGCTGAAGTCGCTCATACGTTTCGTTCAAAGTGTGGGCAGTCCACCAGAGATCTAAAGTTTCCACCCCACCGATTTTTCGGGTGTAGCGTTTCCCAATACGCGCCAATTGGAGCCAGAACAGACTTGTCCCAGATGATCTTTCCGTCCTTGAAGAAGTTCAAGTCCATCGCGCAACGCTTTAGATGGATAGAGTTCATAGTCTTAGACCGGCCCGTCTTGACGTAGATGGCCTGCTGTTCTGGGGTACGGGCCAACTCGCCACCAGTGACCATAAACCCGCTGTTGGTGGCGAACTGAATCAGCTTGCACATATCCAGTAGGAACGCGGCTTGTTCTTGACTTAGGCTCATTTTGCTCCCCTCATTTCTATGATCTTCTCAGCCGTTCTACCAAAAAAATAGGCTCCCATAATTAGCTGACCCCAATTCCCTAAAAGAGTTACATAGGACTCGTTGGCGTTGTATCCAAAGGCAGACATTAAGGCGAAAAGAAAATACCCTATAAATATCGCAATTAGTGACATGGGCCGGATGTTCTTGGATAGCCAAGAATCCGAAGACATATCTGCCTGCCAACGATCTGTGATGTTGTCAGCATCATTCTGAGCCGCCTTAGCAACCAATTCCATTTCAGCCATCTCTAGCTTGGCTTTCTCAATGCCCAATTCAAGCAAACGCTCCTCATGGTGGAACTGCAACTCGCGCAGCTTTTCAACGTCTTCTGGTGTAGGGTTGTCAGGGATCTTCACGCCTAGCGTGTTCTCGACCACTTCCTTGCCCTTTGCTTGAATGGCGCTGGACAGCAGACCTAGCCCGTTTTGAGCCAGTGTGCTAAGTAGCATTCCGATTATTGGAATCATTAGAAACCCCTATTTGTGATGACGTGAAACGTGATGCTTACCAGTGGGACAACGATAGCTGATGCGCCTGAGATCCAGAGTGTGTTCATAATGATCGCAACCTTCATCTCTTTGTCCTTCTGCTTTCTTTCTGACTCTTCTCTTTCCATCGTGTTGCGCTCCTTAATCATCCTGGTGCGCTCTGCCATCATCTCTTCCCAGACCGGAGCATTCCCAGAGTAAAAGAGGATGTCCTTCAGTTCCTTCTCATGCTCTCTCAGCGCCTTAGATGCCAGCGCGATCTGGAGAGCCTGAGAACTGATCTGTGCATCTGACTTTCCTATACTCGCAATCCTGGCCTTGCTACTCGCTAGATGAACCGTGTCTGCCGCTTGGTAGAAACTGCTGAATTCTTTGTAGAGGCCGTGTATATCTTTACCAAGGGCTACCGCTTTTTTATGCCAGCCACCGCACCTTGGGCAATAGCGAATGCCGTGAATGGATCAATCATTTCCGGTTCACAACTACCCAGCGGCAGATGCGTCCATCTTTGTCGGTGAATTCGTTAGCACCCATCTTCTTGTCCTCATCTTTCTTAGGGATACGACAAACCAAAACCGTTTTAGTCTCAGTGTTCGGCCAGGGGCTTTCCGCTGAGACAATCTGATCCATCACTTGTCTGCCTTGTTCTCTAACTTGTCAAAGATGCGCTCTAGTGTCGCGTCAATCTTGTCGAAACGGCTTTCAATGTCGGCTTTGCTGACATAGTGCTTTGGCAGATCAATCTCAATGGCCTTGATGTCTGCTTTCAATGCTTTCACCGAGTCCCATATCTCTTTACACCACCAACCAACGGCGACAAGGATAGCGCCTCCGATGAAGTTGAACATTGGCTGGAATTCCATGATTACTCGCTTAATTCAAGTGTGATGGCTTTCAACTCGTCGGTGGTCGTAGCCGCATCAGCCAGCTTGGTAATGTCCCGTAGTCGCTGCTTCTCAGCCACGATTGCGGAGGTATCTGCATTGGCCTCCAATGCCCGTTGGAACGCAACGTCTTGCGCGGCAAGCAATGGTTCACGCTCTGTACGCAAACGGGCCTTGGTGATGGCCTTGGCCTTGTCCATGTTGATGGTAATCATGCTGTGTACTCCCATGCGTTGCGGAATGTGCGGTCGGCAGGAATGTCAGCAACATCCACAATCTTGTAAGGACTGCCAGCGGGAACATCTTTAGCAGCAATTTCCTCAATGGTTAAACCGCACTCATCTGCGGGAACAATAACGGCTACACCGCCATTGTTGGTTGGGTAGATTATTCGTTTTGTCATTTTTTTCTTTCAGCGAAATACATTTACGCAAACAAGGGTTGGGTCAGCGATAAGCACTCCATCTGCTGATGGCGTTTGAATTCGAACACCAGTTGTCCCCGGTGGAGCTAGATTGATTGGTTGCATTACCACATGCATTGAGGTAGTGTTTTGCCCTGCTGCTCCAGCTAGTGAATAATTTACATCAGGCATTGCAGTTGTAAAATTGACAGTGTAGTCGCCTGTTCCATTATCTGTAAGGCTGGATACATTTCCACTTCCACGGATTCCAATAGTTCCTTGCCCATTAAAATTAACCCAAGCGCGGCAACCATATGCATTGGCAACAGAACCAAAGCCCGAATTGAATTTAAGATTTTGGCTTGTGTCAATCGTGAGAGCTGCAGTTCCTACTGTTTTTATGGTAAGTGCAGTTGATGCATCTGTATCAATGCTGCCACCTACTTTTAATATCTTCCCAGAACCAACATGAAGACCTACGCTGGTTCCAGTTCCATCCCCAGCGAATATCGCATCCACCGAATCCAGATCGGTGTTGATCTTTGTACCCCAGGTGTCGGTGCTTGCTCCTACCTCTGGCTTGGTAAGGAGTAGGTTGGTCGTTGTCGTATCTGCCATGATTTACCTCTATGCGGCCACTTGCCACGTTGTTGAATTATCGGAGATATCTGTCCATGTTTCACTGGTGTCAGATACCGGAGTCCAGGTCTCGGACGTGTTCGCTATCGCGCCCCACCCGAATCCCAAGATTGTCCCAACTGAACCAGTTGCACTGTTACCGATTATCGCAATGGATGTGACATTTGAGACAGTGCCAACAGATCCCGTTCCGCTGACTCCGGTGATGGCCTGAAACGATATGACTTCAGCAGTCACAGTGCCTACAGAACCAGTGCTGCTATTGCCGGTAGCAATTGGTGCTGCTCTGACAGTTCCTATTGATGCTGTGGATGCATTGCCTGTGATGGCGACTGAGTACGTTATGCCTACAGTTCCGACATTGCCGGTTCCAATCGTCCCATCTTCCTGGATAGATCTATTGGCAAGCAGCGTCCCGATGGCAAGCGTAGAGGCATTGCCAGAGATGACAACATTGCCTATGCCATATGCGCCCTTGCCGTAGTAGCCTGTACCGTATGCAGCCATTGCGCTGCTCCTTCGTTACGCCAGCCGGATCAGGCCGGTGCTGGAGTCGTTGGTTGGCATAGTCAGAGTGAACGTACCGGCAGTTACAGTCTGCGATCCAAATGTGTGGACGCTAACCGCCTTGTTGCTCTGAGTCGAGTTGTAGATTAGGACCGCGTCAAACGCTGTAGCCAGCGTGACGTTGCTAAAAGTAATGGACGCGCTAGGCGTCAGGAATGCCGTGGTGCTTGTCGATGACGGTGCAGTGCCAAATGTCACCGATACACCTCCAGCGGTATAGCCACTACCGGAAACCTCGCCGGTTGCGCTGTAGGCCGTCGTGGCGGCGCTTAAGGTGGCGCTTGCTAGGTACAGGGCAGCCTTGAACGTGTCGGCGGTGGAGACAGTGTGCGCTGGCACTCCGGTCCCATTGAATGCGTGTACGGCGTTGAGCAAGTCAACCTTGAACGATGTACACATTGCTTGAGTGTTCGCCATTTCTTATCCAATCATTTGAGTTATGCCCTCGCTGAACACATTGCGCTTGAGCGTAACGTGAACAGACCGATGCACCATTTCACCATTTAACCAGTACTCGGTGAACGAAATTGTTTCGTTGTCAGTCTCGTCTGAACCCTCGCGCTTCTCCAGCAGCGAGTCATCCATCTCACCCTTTGTCGTGGTCACTATCATCCGAATGTCCTTGCTCTTGCCATCAAAGCGCCGCCCGTCATGGAGCCGCGCTCGTCAGCCAGGTTGAGTGCGTCGATGCCCTTCTGGTACAGGCCAGCCCATACCTGGATTCTCGCATCATCTTGTAGGTATGGCGCGGCCTGGAGCAGAGAGCCGTAAAGATAAACGTCGGGCGACATGGTCAGCAGCCAGTTGGTCGTGTTCGACGTGGACAGCTTGGTGAGTTTCGCGTAGTAAATCAACTCAGAAACGTAGGACGTATCGGGCGTCGGCAGGACGCGGATCTGTCCACCGATCACGCAAAAATACTTCGGCTGACCGCTGGCGCTGTAGCTGACTTGCAAGTCATCCAGTGCGTTGATGCTTTGGAATACCAAGGGAGTGATGGGGTTTGTGCCGGTCAGCTTGAACGATTTAGCCTCTAAGTAGTCATCAGGCAGTGCGCTGTACTCGGTATTGACAGTGGCGTTGGCCCTGACAATCATTTGCCTGGTGCGCAGATCGCGCTCCATCTGCGCTTCAGCAAGAGAGACAAAGTCAGTGATGGCAGACGTGAGATCGCTACGGTTGAGCCAGTCGGCCACCGAGGATTTCAGTTCAGCGTAGGTGCTAAGTGCCATGCTCTGCCTTTTCCTTCTCGATGTCGCGCATCATCCAGGTGTGATCGTGCTTGAACTCAAAAGTCCCGATATGGCCGATCTCTTTGCTCACGTCGTGGTCTATGTAGATTTTATACCCTGCCGCCTGCGCCTTTCGGCAGAAGAAGATGTCCTCTCCGATGTAGCCGCGCTTGTCGGTACGCCAGGGAGTCTCGAACCAGGGTTCTGTCAGCTTCTCAAAGACGTTGCGCTTGATTAGCATCACGCCCATGCCGATGCTGCCAACTTCCTCGATGCCGGTTGACTCTGGCATGGTGTAGACCAGTTCGCGCTCTCCATCAGGGCCGTACTTCTGGGCAGTCGGGCCGGTAGGGATACGTCGGCGTGCGCAGTTGGTTGCCACGATGTCCAAGTCGTGCTTGATTAAGCGCTCGACCATGTCCTGCGGGAACGTCATGTCGGAGTCAATGAACAGGATATGGGTGCAGCCCTCGGCCATCGCATCCAGCGCCAGGTCAGCACGCTGGTTCTGGATCAGCGTACCCTGCATGATCTTGAGAGACACTGCATCTGTGGTGTTCAGCGTGTGGTAGCAGACCATATTCACCAGGCAGTAGGTGAAATTGGCGTGAACCATGTCACGGGCTGGAGTGCAGACTGCAATGTAGTTATTCATACTTGTCCAGGTCTCGTTCTGAAAAATCTGTTGTCGGGGTCATTGAGCCAGCGTTTCATGTACGCCTGATCGTCCAGCTTGCCCTCGGCCTTGAGTTTGTAGTAGACGCCCTCTGGGATGCTGGCAACGTGATGCCACTCGCCTTTCCAGTTTGCGCGCTCATCTACCTTATTGAAATCCGCTTTGTTTGCTTCAACAACTGCTGTGACATCCTGCTGAGTCTGAATTGTTGCCTGGCCGGTTTCATCGTTGTAATGCCAAAAGCGGGTGATACCCGCTTCTTCGTTTTTGTCAAATACTTGATTATTCATGCGTTAAAAAAGGGACCAGGTTGCCCTGATCCCTTCTAGTTGATTACGACGTAATCAGGTCAGCAGCCAGGCCGTGGGCGTTCTCAGCTAGCACCTTGTGACCCCACTCCACCAGCAACATACGCTTCTCAGCGTCACCGGTCTTAGCAAGTTCAATTTGCTGATAAGGACGCAGCACAACCATCTTGGCGTACTCAGGATCGAGTACCCATGCATCACGTTCACGTTGGAACCTGTTCGCTATAACGGCGACTGTCCCGAAATCGCTGACGTAAAGATCAACCGCGCCGATCAATGTCGCAGGCTTCTCACCGCCATTGATGTTGAAACGGCTGGAGGCGATACCAGCAAATCCACTGACGCGCTGCTTGTTAACAGGGCCGGTCATCAGAATCTTAGGAGCGCCACCAGCAGCCCACACTTGCTGAATCACATTCTTGAGAATGGTCTCAGTAAAGGTGCGGACGTTGCCGTCAGTACGGGCGCTGTTTGGCAGCGTGGTGTACGACGGGTTAGTACCGTTTGTCTGCATATCGACGTTGGTCTTGACCCACGCGCCCAAAGATGCAGTTCCGCGCGCAACGCTGGTGCTACCAGCAGCAGCCACTGCGCCATTCAGCATGGTGAACTCTTGGTCGCGTTTCAGTTCGGCGCTACGCTTGGCGATCTGGTATGCCAGTTCGCTGCGACGGCCAGCCTTGTTAACCACCTCTTCAGTCGCGGACAAGATGATGGTCTTGCGCGAAATCTGAGCGTAGTTTTGCAGGCGAACGGTTGCGGTAACAGCGTCAAAAGAGGCGACATCGTCACCCTCAATCTGCTTGTTAGCTGCGGCTGCCGCCAATGTATCGCTTTGGAATTCAAACAGCGAATTGCTGATTGACTCGCGTCCGATGTTGCTCATGTAAGGAGTTTCTTCGGGTGCGATATTGGTGATGATGTTGGAGAGATCTTCACGGATACCTTTGGCGTCAAAGGTCGTGAAAGTATTGGTTACGATTGCCATGATTTACTCACTTTAATAAAAGTTCAATTGCGGAGACCGCGTCTTGGACGCGGCCACTTTTTGCAAGACGTTGTTTTGCACGCACTGACTCGCTTGTCGTGGAGACTCGACCCGCTGCACCTGGCTTGGCTGGTCTTGGGCCATTGTTGGTCACCGGCTTGATGTTGCCCCGCTTGGACATCATCTGTTCGTACAGTGCCGCTTTACGCAACACGTTCACGACGCGGTGGTCAAAAATGTTCTTCAGTTCATCAGGCTGGAACCCGGCTTTCTGGCCGAATTCAATGAGTAACGCCTTCTCTGCCTTGGCCTTTGCTGGGTCCTTCCACTCGGGTAGGACTTCCATCAATCTTTCCTGCTCTTGAGCAAGAAATGCCTGCATAGACTGCGCCTGTTCCTGGTGGGAGATTTCTGCAAGTCGCTGCTGTTCGCTCTGAATAGCCGCGTACTTGGTCTGGTTCTCACGCACCAACTCCTTCTGCCTCACCCACTCGATGGGATCCTCTTGGTAGAGGCGGTCCCAATCAATCTGAGGCTCTGCTGCCTGCTGAACTTGCTGCTCCAACTGTCCTAACAACTGCGCGTACTGCGCACGCTCGGCGCGGATGGCCTGGCTCTCTTGCTCTACTTGCTTGCGCACCTCGGCAATCTGCTGGGTCTTCCGCGTGTAGTCTTGAGTGCGTGAGTAACCTTGCTGGAGTTCGTCAAGCGTTACAGTAACTTCCTTGCCATCTACTTTGACGGTGAAAGTCTGCGGCTCTTCGCTCTCCTCTGATTCCTCATCTTCCTCTGACTGTTCGGTAGGTGTTTCATCGTCCGATGCGTCTGCATCACCGGACAATTCTTCATCTACCGCCGCCTGAGTTTCCTCAGTTAACGCCTCGTCGGTTGACTTTTCTCCCTCTTCGGGAAGTATGGCCTGGAGTGCCTGGACTGCTGCGTCCATATTGAGTGATTCTGTCATTTGTTAACCCGTTCTGCCGCACGCTGCGCCATTTTTGCGTTGTCGATGGTCTTTGTGAGTTCATTCTTGAGGTTCTCTATTGCCCTCAAAATTGACCAGGCCATCTCGCGTTTCGCGGATTCTTCGGGTTTGCTGCTCTTGAAAATCCAGAGTTGTTCGTTCTCAATCTTGTTGATTGCCGTGTTGAACGTCTCATCCTCTAAAAATTCCTGTGCCTTGCGGCCAGAGCGAATTACTTGATCTGTCATGCCATTCCTGGTGGGTTGATGGTTGCCTCTCGATTCATGCTGGTGACAGCTTGAATCTCAGCGTTGCTAATCTGTGCGTTGTACTTTAACTCATATTCGTATTTCTTTAGTAGTCCATTCTGAGCCAACTCGTCGCGTCGGAAGTCATCGTCGCGGATCATCTGCTCGCGCTTGAGTTCCAACTCGGCGGCCTTCTTCTGGATGTCGGCCTCGATGCTCTTCGCCTGGACCTCGGCCAGCACCTCCTCTGGTGTCGGCTTGGGAGGTGGTGCTGGTGGAGGCTGGTAGTCGGCGGGTATGTCGTTGAAAAACTGGCTGGAGTCCTTGAACCCGCTAAGTTCCACGATCTTGCGCAGGGTACTGGCGTACATCGACGGGCTTACCAGCGGGTTCTGTGGGCCTAGCTGGGTCAGTGCCTCCTGCTGCTTGGCGCTAATCATCATCAACGCCTGTAGGCGCTCGTTGGTGTCGCCGTTACCCAACCCGATGTTGATGCTCACGTCCATGTTGGCGTTCCAGGCGCGGGGATCTATCTCCACGAACTGATCGCGCAGGCGAATCATGCGGGGCTTGTCCTGGTGCGTCACCATCAGGAACAGGATGCCTTTGAATAATTTTTTCATGCCCTCGGCCATCATCCGCGCCGTGAGTTCGATACGGCCCTGGGACGCGCTGATGGTGGCGGCCACCGCCGCCTTGGTGCTGGACTGCAATGCGTCGGCGTTCAGACCCATCGCGGCCTTGCTCATGCCGGTACGGTCTTCTTTGATCTGGTCGATGTAGTCCAGCATGGGGAACGCGGCCTGCCCGACAAACGGGCTGGAGAACGGCTGCACCATGCCAGGGGCACGCATACGAATGATGGCGCCGGTCTCGTTGTTCAGCACGTCGTCCATGTTGACTTGTCCCTCGACCACCGCAGTGCGGGGATGGATGGACTGAGCCAGGGAATCCAGCGTGTTGCGCAGGATTTCGGACTTGATCTCCTGGATGTCGTGGGTGATGTCGAAAATGGACATCGCCTCGATGGGGCTGGTGTGTGGCTCGGGGTCGCAGGGGAAATCCACGAAAGGGATGTAGGACGCGGGTAGGTTGCGCACGACCTTGTAGCCGGAACCCATGCAGCAGATTTTGCGCAACTCGGGAATACCGTCGCCGTCGTAGTCGATTCGCTCATACGCCTCGATGTACAGGACGCGGCGCTGCATGGGGTTGGCGCTATCGGTCTGCCCGATGGCAGTTGCCAGCGGCTGGCGTGCCAGGTACTCTTCGTTGTCATCCAGGTCGGATGCTGTGACGTTGTCCAGCACCTCGTCCTCGTCGTAGCCCATCGCCACCAGTTCGGCGACAGTCGCCATCTTCCGGTGCGCAATCAGGCTGCAATCGTCAAATGACCGCGCACGACGGTCAATCAGCAACTCCTCGGGCGGCACTGCCATGATCTTGATGCGCCCGTCCTTGGTGACGCGCTTGAGTTGCACGTCGTGCAGCATGGGAGGCGGTGGAGGAGGCATCATCTGACCCGTCATTGGGTCAATTTGTGGCTGCATGGGTGGCGCGTCAGGATCTGGGTAGCTGACAACAATCTTGACCTCGGCCTGCTCCTGCATCAGTATTTGCAGGGTCTGGTCATCCAGGCCGCTGAAGTCTGTAATCTCCACCTTCTCGGAATCCTCCCACCAGAACTTCGCAATGCCGCACTTGCGGACCAGCGAGTCCTTGAAGATGGCGTAGGTGGTCATGAAACCGTTGTTGTCACGGTTGAATACAAAATTCGCGTAGTCAGTGGCCTGCTTGGCGTGTTCCACGTCTGCCGGTGTCTCGGGGACGTACTCGACAGTGTTCTCGCTGGAGAAAAACACCCGCATCAGGCTGGGCATCATGGCCGATACGGTGTCGCGCACCTCCATAGCAACCACCTGGGAACGCCCATCTTCCTCGTTGCCAAAGGGGTCGCCGCGGTAGTAGGCAGTACCCATCGCCCGAATAGGCGAGATGTCGGAATCAATGTAGCTGACGGCGTCGGTCAGGTCCTGCCCGATGATCGCCTCCAGTTCGGTGTCGTCCATCTGCTCCTGCGCCGCCACGTCGGTGGTAATTGGCAATTCGTTCATGTTCATACGGGTATCTTTCTAAGTACGACGTACATACTGTCTACCGCCCGAGGCGTGCGCAGCAACTCGTCTAGTCCCAATTCTAGGGTTTTCCCATACTCGGACAGCTTGTAGTCCAGGTGCGTCACGTCAAACCGGTAATCCTTCCAGCCCAAGTACCAGTGCCAGCCGCAGTAGTACACCCAGGAATTCTCGTTAAACGCTCTGACGTGCGTCGGGTCCTGCCAGGCGCCTAGACCTAACTCGTAAGGCACGACGATGTGCATTTCGCCGCCATCAGCCAGCAGATCGCGGCAGTTGGTCATGGCCTTCACCAAGTTGGGGATATGCTCCAAAACGTCAAAGGCAATGATGCGCTCAAAGCCTCCGCGCTTGATGGGCACAAACTGATCCTTCCACTTGACTATCCCACCAATGTGTAGGTCGGAGATGTCCACCACCCAATCTGCGCCTACGTCTGGTCGGATGTCCGCGTTGAGGCAGTCATCCCTGTAGTCCTTGCCGGACCCCAGGTTAAGAGTTAAACCACTGTTTGGCATATTGGGGTCGGTTCTTCATAAGCCAGGGCATTGCCTGGTGGGTTAATGCGTTGGCATCTACGCCAACAGTCTGGCTCCCGACGTGGTGGACATAGGACGCGCTCACGAAATTCTTGTACCCGAGTGCCATTAGGTCAGCACACTGCACGTCATCTGAGAACCAATTTAGTGGTGGAAATGGGCACTTGGTAAAGGCATCTGCACAGATCCAGGCGAATATGGGCGAGATCACGTCAGACTGCCGGATCTTCGACTCTGACGTGAACCGGCACATATCAAACGCCTCACCCTCGGGGTTCCAGCGAATGTTTTGCACCGCACGCGCCCAATCGCAGCGTGACGCCATCCAACCAGGGTTCAGACCCATGTCGTTGACGATTTCCACGTCATCCAGCAGGACGCGGTAGCTTGACGGGGTCAGGACAATATCGTCATTCGCCACCACGACAGAGTCGAAATCCTTCAGTGCGCACTTGATGATATCGTTGTAGTCATCGCCGAAATTTCTTGGTGACCCGATCAGCTTCACGTCGGCGTCGAACCGGTCCAGGACTGATGCCGGACCGCGCAGATAAACCGGAATCTCGGGGCAGTACTCGCGGATAGACGCCAACATCACCGCGAGATTCTTCCCATGGACGGTGCTGATTGCAATGGGTGATATCACTTGGCCTTGTTCCTCGCGGAGATGGCCTTGGACTTCGCCTTGGCGTCTGCCTTGCTTGACGCGCCCCAGGCATTCAGGCTCAGCAGCAGCCTGGTCGGTTTCCCGTCCTTCATCTCAGGGCCAGGCATATTCCCCATCCGCGCCAGGAATGACGCCCGACGCGGGTTGTCGCCGGACTTCACTGGTGGCTTGATATTCATGCCCTCGGCTTTGGCGCTGGCGCGACCCTTGGCGTTCAAGCCTCCAGTGGCCGACTTACCCTCCTTGCGCGTCCAGGCCGCTGTCACTTCTTCACCGGTTTGGCCGTCTTGGCCGCCTTGCGGAAGTCGGCTGCGCTGGGCGCTGCCTTTGTGCCAGGCTTGTTCATCTTCTCGCCGGAGCCAGCCGCGATCCGTTTCTGCTTGGCGTTGATTGCCGAATAGAGTCCAAATTTTTTCATTCTTCTACGCCGCCTTCTAGTTTCGTGTCCACAGGCTCTTCAGAGTCTGCGCTGCCGTCATTAGGCCCGCCAACCACCCACGCATCGCAAGTCCGACTCGCCGCGCACTTGAAGTCAAAGATCTCGCAGTATCCGAGATCAGCCAGCGCAATCGTTCCCCAGGGGTCTGCTTCATTTCCAATTCCTTTAGCAATGCACTGCTTGATCGAGTCCTGCACGTTAAACGCCGCGCAGTTACCGCATAGACTCTTCTTTGAATCTTCGATGCTCACGTCCCAGGTGTCAGCCTTCTTCTTCCAGTAGGCCGTGTTCGGCAGCGCGGGATTCTCAGGGCCGTAGGCGGCAGTGGTGATCGCCTTCGCCCGATTCTTCAGATTCAGCACTACGTCTTGGGTAGGCATAGGGCACTTCGCCACCTCCTTCTCGGAGGTCATCATCTGATTCATTGCCGCCTGGTACTTAGCGGGTACGTCGCGTGTAGCCATTACATCTTCCCCTTCGGCTTGGACTTACCAGCTTCGGACAACGCGATGGCGATTGCCTGTTTGGGATTCTTCACCACGCGCTTGGTCATGCCCGAGTGCAGCTTGCCCGACTTGTACTCTCCCATCACCTTTGCGATCTTCTTGGCGGCCTTGTCAATCTTCATGGTTCGCTCCTTCAGAAAATAGGTTGTCGTCTCTCCGACTGTCACCGCCTCACCCTTGCGGGGCCGTGAAAACACACGGTTTTATCGCCACGGTTAGCATAGGCATTCACCAACACGGCTGGGGACTAGTGGGTATTCCTGTGTTAGCAGACCAGTGGCATGTATCTGCTTGGGCATCCCTGACTAGCTAATCCCCATGCGTGTTGGTACGCCCCCGCATTATGCAACGCGAGGAAGATTCCTGCGCAGTGGCTTATTCCAGGACACTTTAGCACCGCCAAATGCTCCGATCACCGCGTCTGAGGCAAACGTCAGGCAAAAGGCGTCTGCCCTGTCAGGACTCGGGAAACCGCGCTTGCGGATCTCATCCTTACCCTCAATCTGAATCTTTCCGCTGGAGGTGAACGAATACCGGACGATTGCCAACTCCGACACCAGCGCCTCGTCCTTGGGCATCTTGCAGTCCCGCCCCTCCAGCCAGGCTTTGGCCTTGTGCCACAACTCGGCCTTTAGATTCCGGTACGTCGCGCCCATCGCTGGACTCTCAGACACGTTGATGCCGCGACAAGGCAGATTCAACTCCCGCAGCCGGTCAACCACTCCCGCGCCCAGGCCAATGCTGTCCACCAGGATCTCAGTCGGTCGCTCGGACGGTGGCAGGGACTCGTACTCGGAGACCACCGCGCCTGTGAGTTGCATCAGGTCCAGGTTCTTCCAGGTCTTGATCGGCTCGGTCACGGCGTTACCCTTGCGCTTGCAGAGTGCCGACCGATCACTTCCAAACCGCGCTACGTCCAGACCCCAAACCATTGGCGCTGACTGACTCGGCTCAACGTCTCGCTGCTGCGCCATCTCCAGCAACTCCATAGGGATGACGGTATCGTCATCTGACCTGGGAAACTCCCCCAGCACGCGAATTCGGTAGGCGTTGCTCTCCTCGCCGTAGCGTGCCGCCATCTCTCCCAGGTACGCCTCAGAGACGCGGGGCGAGTCGGCGCAACTCACCTTCATCGTCACCCAGTCATCCTTGAGGCGGTTGTGGGTGTCGTAGAAGAAACCAGTGGAGCGCACCGGATTACCCAGCAATAACGTCACCGCCTTGTGCCCCGACATCGAGCCTGCTGCGGCTTCGAACACCGCCTCGGGGATGCCGCTGGCCTCGTCTGCCACCAGCATGACGTTGTCGCTGTGGACGCCTTGGAGTGCTTCGGGCTGCTCTGCTCGGCTTGTCCTGGCCGAGATGAACGCCTCGTTGGGAGCCTCCTTTACCTCGACCCTATCCTGCTTCACGTCCAACTGGTCGGCCAGCATGGGCGGTAGCTGCTTCACCCACCGCTTCAGTTCCGCGAACAGGGCATCGTAAAGTTGGCTTGACGTTGGCGCTGTAACGACAATCTTGACAGGGAACCGCAGGAACAGATACCAGAGCATCGCCCAGGCGCTGGCGGTTGACTTGCCCACGCCGTGGCCGGAGCGTACGCTAATGCGTCGGTTTCCCTTAGCAATGTGATTCAGAAACTCCACTTGCCAAGTGTCAGGCTCGGTGTTCAGCACCTCCCTGACAAACAGCACTGGGTCGTTTCGGTAGCGCAACGCAAACTCGATAAACGGGTTCTCGGGAACTTCCAAATTTTTTTTTGTAACCATAGTGCGCAATCAGGTAGGGGGTAGGGGGTCAGGCAAGGTGCGGGTCAGGGGGAATGCGGGTTCGTGGAATCGGTAGGTGTTTAGGTACTGCCACAACCGCCCCGCCGCCAGCGGCCCACGGGGGGGTCGGCCACCGGCCAGGTTAGTTCGTGCAGCGAACAAACGATCTGCAGCCTGTGGATAACTCAGCACGCTGCGCGTCCCCTCTGACGCTGCGCTATGGTGCGCGTAAGCCTATGATTCCATTGAGTATTTCGCTGCGCGTCTGCACTTAGTGCGAGCAAACTACTTAACACAGTGTCCATTATGTGAATGAAAACAGGGTAGTTATGCCTGTTTCTGCTTAATATTTGAGCAAATGCACTCATTCTGTGGATAACTTTGGCATCTGGTCTGTGGATAACTGCTCAACCACCTCGACGTGGCGTAGCGCCTCCATGCGTAAACCCTGGATGGAAATGTTCACCGACTGCGCTTTGTCAGTGCCGTAGGTCTTCCTGTCCCAGCGTTCCGCCAGCCACTGGCGCGTTTTGATCTGGTAGCCAGGCTTGCCCTGGTTAGCGTCATCGACGCTGTCCGCAATGGTCACCAACTCGCAAGCGAATTTGTCTGCCGCGAGTGTGCGCGCGCGCGTTATTTTAGCGCCATGATCGTTTTCATCTATCCATCTGTCGAGCGCACGCTTACTGACACCCATCCCGATGCAGATGTCTGAGATAGATTTACCCTCCTCAAACATCAGAAAGATCATCTCCTCATCGAGTTCGTTGAGCAATGCCACATCACGGTGGACCTTTGGATTACCAGGCATCAGATGACCCTCCAAGCGTTTTTTGTTACCGCAAGCACCCTGCGTACCAACTCGTCCCACAAATCACGTCCTGCGCTCATCTCGTGCCCTTTCTGCTGCTTGTGTGTCGAATAACTTGCCGCCCTTGAATGGTTTGCTGATGTCGATGTCGTTCGGCATCTCCTCAAACCCGCTGCTACCTTGCGGCGTCACGGGAACCATTTTCGCCCCAGGGATCAACGCTTTGATCTCGCGTACCTGAGTCAGCGTCGGACCCGTCATCACCAACTCAATCTCCGCGAGTGTCCAGATCGATCTCGCGCCTGGCTCTTTGCGGAACTGCTCGTACCAGGTCGCCATCTGTTTATCCCTCACTATCACCATCAGGCTCCCGTCGGCCATCCGGTGTTCCATGCAATCGATTTTAGGCATCTGCTCAATGCCTGCCTCAGTCGCCCACCTGGTGAGCGCCTTGTAGGCCGCGATCATTCCCCTGATAGATTTCTCCAACCGCTCCTCGTCACGCGCCTGGCTGGCTTCCCAGATTCGCTCCCGCTGCGCGTTGACCTTTCTCCGGAACTCGGCATCCACCAGGTCAATCACTCTGTCTATCCCATAAACCCGTTCATGCTCCATCTTCGCCAGTTCCATCTCCACCATCAGCGAATGCTGAAATACCTTAAACGGGTCCGAGGGGAACTCATCCCGATCAGTAAGTTTCTTCGACGCCATCCTCAACTCCTCATCTAGTCAACTTCACAATACCAACTTTCCGAGGTAGTCAACCTAGTTAACTTACTTCTTGCATTAAGCAAGAAGTTGTAAGTTGACTAGGTTTTTACCTATTCCTGTGCAACTTGCAGCATAGGCAACTGCCTATATTTCACCGAGTTGCCTATATTTCTCAAACATAAGTACATAGGCAACTGCCTATATTTCCCTAGTCAACTTCGCAAGTTGCCTATCAAACTGATGCCACAAACGGCTCATCTTTGTCACCATCGCGGTAGATCACCCAGCAGTAATTCGCTACATCAGTCTCGTGATACCCGACCAGCTTCTTGGCAAACATCGCCTTCTTGCCACGGTAAAAGTCACTGTCAATGGACTTGCTATCACCCTTCAGCTTGGCAAATGCCTCTTTCCACTCTGATACAGATACCGTCTTGTGGCGCTCCTCACCGACATTTGTCATATGCCCATTCTTATTTAGTGCGTCGTGGATTGCGTCTAAGGCCGCCTGCTGGTTTTCCTGCAGCTTGCGTGGTTTGGCCTGGCGCTCTACGGCCTGCTGCTGCATCTCCTGATTTAGCGCCTCGTCACTCGCCCTGACCGCCAGGCTGATCTGGGCGTCAGCAATGCCCAATGCGCTGCCCTTGATCTCCACCTTGACCATCTCAAAGCCTATCTTGACGCCTGTCTCTCCGTCCTTCTGTTTTGACACCGTGAGGATGGCTGAACCCGCTACGTCACTTGCTGGGTTGGGCGTTGCGTCAACCTTCATAAGTTCTAGCTGGGTGTCCACGGCGCCGAGTAGCGAACTATGCCCCCGCAATCCCTTGGTGGCATCCTTCCCGCTGTGATGCAGCACCATCATGGCGCAGCCCAGCATCCTCTGAATCCTTCCAGCGTTGTGGATAAACGCTCCCATGTCCTCGCTGTTGTTCTCGTTGCCCCCGCCAAACGCCCTGGCTAAAGTGTCGATCTGCACCAGTTCAAACTGGACGCCGGTCTTCTCCATCAGGTCCTTGATCGAGGCCACCAGCAGATCGAAGTCCTCGGCGCTCGATCTCATGTTGATAGCTGCCCTGATGACGTAGATCTCGGCTCCAGCTTGCGTGCGGTTGTGCATCTTGCAGGCCTTGATCCTTGCGCCGATGCCGCCAAAGCCTTCCCCACAGATGTAAAGCACCGCACCGGCCGCCTGCACCTCCCGCCCCATCCACGGCCTGCCCGTTGCCACCGCCTCGGCAATATCCAATGCAACGAATGACTTGTAGCTGCCTGGTGGACCGTATAGGGCGCAGAATGCACGCTTTGGCAGGACGTCTTGGATCAGCCACTCCACCGGCTCATCCTCGATGTCATCCCAAGATTCAATCTTGAGCAATTGCCGTGGGACCAAGATGGGTGGCTCTTGTATATCAAAGTTATCGTGGTCTACGGTAACTTCGGTAGTTTCCCGTGGAACAATCCACTCCGGCGGCTGCACCTGGTCTATGTCGGTGATGACGGGCAGCGCTTTAGCTAACTCTGCCAACCTGGCCCGATCCCCGCCATCCGCTACCCACTCATAGGCATCATCCCCGAGTTCGGGTAAATTGAAGTCGAGGACTCTGACCGCCTTGGCTACAGGCAGCAGCGCCTCCACCACCCGCTTTGCGTACTTCCATCCTGGTGCGTCGCAGTCAGGAACCACTATCACTACAGCGCCGACAAAGTATTGGGTGATGTCATCAGGCCAGTGGCCTGCACCAGCGTGGCTCGTTGTGGCAATGGCTCCGATGCTGACCAGGGCATCCGCCGCCTTCTCGCCCTCCACCAAGTAGATGGCACGTCCAGCCTCCCTGGCGTTGATGAGTTCCGGTAACATATATGGTACTATCCGCGCCCCTGTCATGCTACCCTTGCGGTTCCCCGCGGCATCCACCTTATGCAAGCTGTACGTCTTACCTTTTTCAGAGTTCACTTTGAACCGGCGCTTTACAAATAGGGTTTCGCCTTGCTCGTCCTTGTACTCCCACTCGTTCTCCAACTGCGGCATCGTCATCAATTCACCTTTGATAAGCGCGAGACTGTACTCCTGGCGCTGGAGCGCTGGCAATAGGTTGCGTTCTCTGACTGCGTCAAATACCGAGTGCTGGTCGCAGCCGCCGTGACAATGGAATAGGTACTTACCATTGTCTTCCTTGATGGAGAGACTCGGGTTCTTGTCCCCGTTACCGCGCCCGTGACCAGCCACAGGGCAACTCGCAAGCCAGTTCCCGTTCACCTTCTTGGCGTTGCCCAGGGCTTTGGCTATTGTTTCAGTGTCCATTGTTAGACTCCTGCTGCTGAGAGAATTCGCCAAGCGGTTGCGGCGCACAATGGGACTTGTCCATTTCCAATGGCTTTAAGTCTGTCCACCCTAGCGGCCACCCCATCAGCCATTCGTACAGGTTCGGGTTGATTGAATGAGGTATCCAGGTTCCATTCTCTTTTGCTATGCGCCTTCCATTTGCCCCGCCTGCATTGCCGCCGCCTTCTGAGGCTTTGGGAGTTGGCCACAATCCAGATTCTGTCCCTCTGATGGTTTGCTCCAACGTCCGCTGCTCCCAGCACTCCCCATCTCGCATCAAACCCCATTGAGGCCAGGTCTCCGAGAACTCGTCCAAGCCCCCGAGAAGTGAGCATTGGGCTGTTCTCCACAAACACGAATCGGGGTCGTACCTCGCGAATGATGCGTGCCATTTCTCCCCACATTCCGCTGCCTTCTCCGTCGATCCCTGCGCCCTTACCCGCTGCGCTAATGTCTTGGCATGGAAAACCTCCCGATACAACGTCAACAATTCCTCGCCACTGGTTTCCGTCAAAGGTTTGTACGTCATCCCATATCGGGAAAGGCGGGAGAAGTCCATCATTTTGTCGGGCGCACAATACGCTTGCGGGGTAGGGTTCCCACTCAACGGCGCAGACTGTGCGCCATCCAAGGAGTTTTCCTCCGAGTATTCCTCCACCAGCGCCTGCGAATAAAGCCAGCTCATTCATATTCTCACTTTCATTATTTTTAGAGGAAAAAAAAGCCGGTGGAGATCAACCCACCGGCCACCAGACTACTGGTTAGAAAAACTCTTCATCGTCCATCACGGGTGCAGGCGCTGGCTTGGCCTTGCGTACAGGCGCTGGTGCTGGCTCTGGCTCAAACTCGTCAGCGCCGTCGGAATTCATGCCTGCGGGACGCGTTACCCACGACACCAGCTTGAAGTTTGGCACTCGCGTGTTGCCCTTGCCAACCTTCTCGGCGGTAGAGTTAACGTACTCAATAACCGGCAACTTGCCGACGTTATCGCCTGCAGCTTTGTCGGCCTCGTTGTAGATCTTCTCGAAACCCTTGCAGACTCCATAAGAATTAGCCGACCAATCGACAAGGCCGAGTTCCTTCGAGTACAAGGTCACTACAAACCCGCGCTTGTAGCCCTCCCCAGGTGATTGGCTCTTAGCGCCCAGCACCTCATCAGGCTGCCAATCGCGTACACCGGCGCCAATCATCAGCCAGCCGGTCTGCACCGAGTCCAAGTCCATGACCACTTTCTTGAGTTGGATTTCCTCACCGTCGCGGTTAGTCCAAGCGTTAGCCTGTGGTGCAAAGCGGATGTAAGAGTTACCCGATCCATTGTTGTTTGAAAGATTCAGCATTTCAGTTTCCTAAGTTGCGTGCGTTAGCACAAAGTTAGATGTCGGAGGATTCCAACATCTTTGCCAGAGTCAGTCCAGAGGACACTTTCTCTGTCAAATCGTTGAGCAGATGCCGGTCATCTTTGCTCAGTAATTTCTCAGCTTGCGCTGGCGTGATTGGCTCGCTCTTGTACAGCTTGGCGGTTTCAATCGGCAAGTCGCTGATGTCGATGTCTGGCTTCCACTTGCGGATAGCACGTTTTGGAACCAGGTTCCAACCTGGCACTGCCGCGCCATCCTCCAGGCGCTTGGTCGCCACCTTCTTCAGTTCCTCGTAGAACGCCTCCACCAGTTCGCCCTGCTCCAACCAGGTGGCGATCTCGCTCTCGCTAAGTTCCTTGGTAGGCGCCAATGGCAACTCGTAAGCCTTCTCCCGCAACGCAGGACAGATTAACTTCGCAGGGCAATACTTGCAGGCATCGCGTGACGGGGTAGGGTAGGCGTTCATCGTAACGATCTCGTCGATCGCCTTCAATAACTCGCTATTGCGCCACTCGTGCAGTTCGGCCAGCGTCATCTCGTGAGTGCGGTTCGCTCCAACCTGGGGCTGGACGATCGTTAGGCGAACCGTGTTGAAGTCACCCAACTCACGCATCATAGCGAGAGCATAGATCTTCAGTTGCGGAGAGTCAGCGTCAATGTAGTTGCGGCCAGTCTTCAGATCCACGATCTCAATGATGGAGTCTTTGACGCTGTAGCCGACAACGTCGCACGTCCCAGCCAAAGAAATCTGCATGGTGTTTAGCACTGTCCCATGCTGCTCCACCAGCACCCGCCCCAGTTCAGTCTCCAGGCGCTTGATAGTGTCCAGGTGCAGCTGCGCGAACTCAGCGTTCTGCTCAGTGATGCGAATACCCTCCACCAGCTTATCAATGTAGTTCTTCGGGTCATCATCAGTCTGCCAGCACGTCTCGGCCAGCGCGTGGATGGCAGTGCCAATCTGCGCAGCTTCACCACTAGGCGAGTCAGGAATGCCGACACTCAGGTGGACACTTGCGGGGCAAGCCATCCAGCGTGACGCTGCGCTTGGCCTTAGTTTGATCCGTTCCATTTTTCTCTCTCTCTTTCCAATTCATTGTTGATGATGATGTATGCCTGTTGCCTGACTTCGTTGGTAACCGAGTGACCCAGGTCATCAGGGTCCAGCAGGCGCTTTAGCAGGACAGTCTTGTCGCGTGATGATTCGCGCTCCTTCTCCAACTGAGTACCCAGCCAGATGATGTGTTCGCGCATGGTGCGTAGTTGGTCAAGCATCACAAAAGGCTTTCCTGTGTTTGCGTTTCCATATCAACCTCAAACAATTTACCTTGTGCGACTTCTCGTTCAATACGTTTGCAGGCAATGTCAAAGTATTTAGGTTCACGCTCTATGCCGATAAAAGATTGCCCCAATTGGATTGCACCTAATCCTGTTGTTCCACTTCCCATAAATGGGTCTAAAACAGTTGCATTCGGTGGAACCCATTGACTTAAAACATGACTCACTTGATCCAATGGTCTGGGGCATGGATGGCCTCTCTCTAAATTTGATGCTTGCCCTACAACTGGTGCAGTATTGGCAACATGAAAATCCCTAGTCGCAGTGCCTGCGCTCCACGGCTTACCACCATCAACCCACCAAACGATTACCGGATCAAATGACCATTGCATTGCCGTTGGGCGCATCTGTACAAAATTCTTTGCGGCAACAAATAGCCGCCAATCTCGTGGGAACCGTTTAGAAAATTGGTGCATATGAGTGCCTGACTGCCATATAAATATCGGAGCACCTGGCACGCACTTTTTTTCGCACTGCTCAATAATTCCCATCAGCCAAGTATCGTAACCACCCTCATATGCCTCTGGACGATCATCGTGGTTTTCATATTTGAACCCAACACCATAAGGCGGGTCAGTAATCACAGCATCCACCTTGCCAAGCGTTGGCAAAATGTCCATGCAGTCGCCGCAGTACAGCGTTGCGTTTCCAATTTTTACAGGGTCAAGCATTTTTCGTTATGTACCAGTAGGCAATCAAGCAGGCATCTGCGCGGCCATCGTCCTTGGCACGCTTGAACAGATCGGCTTTGACAGGGAACAGTTCCATCGCACGCATACGGCTGGCATCCTTACCCGCAGCGCGGCCAACAGCCTTCGTCCAGGTCTGCGGAGTTACGTAGGTATGTGGCATACGCAACGCGGCCACAACGCCCTCTATGATGCCTGCGCTGCGGCCAAAGTTAAACATGGAACTCACGCCCTGGCCTGGCATAGCGCCTACCTTCTCGATCACAACGTGAGCATTAGAAAATACCGTTAAATAATTGCAAAGGCTCACCGCGCTGATGTGGCGTTTCTTTGTCTTGCCTGAGTCCACCTCCAGCGTAGGCATATCGATGACGTTGACCAGCTTTCCACCCTCGAATAAGCAAATGGCTCCGCTGATGCCTGGGTCGATGCCGATGACGAAACTCATTGCTGGCTCTCCTTCTGCAACGCCAGCAGCCTGACTTCCACCAGGGCATCGCAAGCCTCTTGCAGATTGATGACTGCCGAGTACAGTGGAACGACCTTGCCGGTAGACCAGCGGCTCACCTGGGCCTTGTCAATGCCTGCGGCGTAAGCGACATCAGACAAAGTGAAACCGGACCGTTCCGCTTTCTCGCGGATAGCTCTGATTGCTTGTTGTGTAGTGGATTCCATGATTAGATTATCATCTCCTTGTTGACGCATTCTACACCGAAATGTCTAGGTATTTTCCCTACCC
>Ga0209191_1000371_pt1 | contig 35468 bp, 52 predicted proteins | sample S_130626_EF_Meta_FD_187320 | JGI IMG/M metagenome (GOLD analysis project Ga0209191, IMG submission 187320) | Freshwater microbial communities from Lake Simoncouche, Canada to study carbon cycling - S_130626_EF_MetaG (SPAdes) (version 2) | ecosystem: Environmental > Aquatic > Freshwater > Lake ...
ATGATCCGGAACCTCGATGGGTTTTGGCTAACGGTAGCCTTCTTGCCGGGGGGTTACTTATCAATGAGTTGCGTCGATCAGCTCGCGAATGCGCTTGGCTTGCGCCTCGATAGGCTCAACGAGCGCCAGCGCCTTGATCAACCGATCACGGTCCCACCGCTCGATCTCGGGTGCCATTTTGCGCCGCCAGAGCAAAAAAGATTGGCAAATTCCCTCAATGGTCACGATGGCACGACTCTTGTCCTCAGGGTTGAGGGCTGGCTTCTCGGGCTTCGGCTCAGGCAACCCAAGCGCAAGCTCCATCTGCATCTCCGCCTCGGCTACAAAGTCAACGCCCCATCGTTTGGTTGCATAGTCTCGCGATTGTCTGAGCCATAGCCTGGAGGATGCCCTGCATAGGAGAATAGTCCGGTGGATGTCCGCCCATGCCTCTTCGGTGATGGTGGGGGGGAGGTTGAGCGCGTCATGGGCAAACGTAGTGGATTCGATAATGTTCATTTATTTGTTTTTTTGCGTTTAGCTTGTAAGACAGAATTGGTTGCAGTCTCAGCGTATGTCTTGCGCGTTGAGTTGCGTTTGCGGAAGGTTCGGTTATCGAACGCTCCTATGCCGCCAGCAAGCACGTCACGCCATGCTAGGACGTAATGGGAGACGAGCGCACGGGTCACGCCTAGCTCTTTGGCTATCTCTGATTGGCTGTGAGCACCGTTAAGCTGATCCATGCCGAAAGCGATGGCTAGGGCATGCACCTGGACGTTGATGTTGCGGCTTTGGATTAGCAGGCCTATGACGCTGGCGAGGATCTGCGCTTGTCCTCGGCGTGATAGGTTATCGCGGTCTGACAGTATGCGCCGGGCGACGGCCATGGACACTCCGTATTCATCGGCAATAATCTCCTCAGGTTTGTCGATCATTGCAGCCATGTCGGGCGTGTAGGAACCGGTGGAATCGTGAAGCACTTCCATCAATTAACAAATAAATCTAGGTAGTCAACTTTATTAGGTGTATAGGTTCATTGGTTTGGTTGGTAGTGGTTCATTTTTTCCAGCCATTGCTTGATTTCTCCTTCTCCTTTTGCGGCGCCATCCCCTCTTGGAACCGCTGTAATAGTCCATTAAGGAAAAGCGGAAGCGTCTCGCCTCGCTTGGCGTTTCGCATCTTCTTCGCTACAATCCCATCGTCGGTGATGTAAAGCACGTTGTCCGCGTCGAAGCTCGGTGCGCGGGATTCTCGGACCTTCCCGTCGTCGTTGAGTTGCACCGCCGTGACGACCGGACAGCGCATCTCCTTGGCTAGTTGTTTGAGTCGGATTGAAACTTCGGCGTTCTCCTGCTCCCGGTTCATGTTTCGCCTGGATGCTGATTCCAGCCGGATGATCTGGAGGTAGTCGGCAACAATGATCCCGATCTGGCCTTGTGTATCGCGGTAGCGGGTGCAATCGGCCTCGATCTGGTCAATCGTCATGCTTGGCCGGTCTTGGATGAGCAATGGCAACCGCTTAATGTCTTCGACCGTCGATTTGAGCTTGCCCATGGTCATTTGGCCCATGGTCCTAGGTTGGGTGATTTCGCCATAAGAAATTCGCCCATGAAGCGAGCAAAGCCGTCCAATGATTTCCGGTGCCATCAGTTCGGCTGTAAAGAGCAAACCTTGACTGCCGGCAGTAATGACAGCTTGCAAAAATTGCAGCATCAGCACCGACTTTCCGCCGCTCGTTTCAGCTCCGATCACCCAGAGTTCGCCATCTCGCATCCCACCGCTAGCTTCGTCGATGATCGCAATGCCGGTAGAACGGCCTGGAATGTATCCGTTTTCGTAGTCGGAAATCAACCGGCGATAAAACTCGGTGCCAGCAGCGTCTGCCGTCACCATGCCTTTGGGCTTCGCTACGATGGCCCGTAGCGCGTTTAAAAGGTCTTCCGCTGCTCCCATAGCCTCGGACGCTTCCCATGCGTCAGAGACGCCTTGCAGCGCGTTTCCGGCGATGTAGGCCGTGCGCTTGACTGCGGCCTCGCGCAAAAGGGTGACGTCGTGGGTATAGCTCGCGCCTGGAACCCCTGCCGAAAACGTGAGGATTTCGACGAATCCGGCCATCCCTCCGATGCTGGTCAATCGGTCGTTTGATTTCTCCGATTCGTAGACGTGGACCGGATCAAGGCTTAATGCCGATTGGAAGCGGTCGACAATCAAATCCCAAGCGTGCCGGTGGACAAAGAAAAACTCCTTCGTGATCCCGTCGCTGATGATCTGCGGAATCCATTTCGTCGGCTCTTGAAGCATGATCGAAAGGATGCGCTTTTCCGCCAGCGGTGCTGATGGTGTCTCGGTCATAATTTGCAGGTTGCTAGGTTGACGGTCGGCCGTTGCTTGGCCTCCGGCTTCGCTCTGGCGGCGTCGAGGATCTGATCGAAGTGCTGGACACCGACCGTCTTGCTGATTTTTCGGAGGTAGCCGGGTCGCTTGAGCTGCTTGGACCAGAACGGGTCACTTGTCCCGAACTCGCAGACCTCGCTGATTTCGTCGTCGGTGCGCTTGTCGATTCGGACCATTTCGTCGTAGGACCGAGCAAAGTCGGCTTTCCACGTTGCCGGGAGCGGGAGCGATTCGGGTAGGAGTGATCGAAACCAAGCGGCGAATTCTTTGCCGTCTTCGGATGGTTCTTTTTTCACTCTTTCCCCCTTGGGGGATAAAGGGGGAATATCCGAAGATGAAGATGAAGATGAAGATGAAGATGAAGGGGTTGGATTTTGCTTAACCGGGGTGGTTGGCTTTTGCTTAAGCAAAACAGGGTTTCCGCCCTGTTTTCCAGCCTCTCGCCTAATTTGAATGAGGTTTTCGTCCCGAACCATCCTCCGACTTATAATCGCGCCGTCACTTTCCCTTCGGCTTGCTACCCCGTAGGTTAAGATTGTGCTTAAGGTTTGGTTGAAGATTTGGTTATCCAAATTCAGCATTCTCGCAAGCGCATCATCGGGTATTGGTTTCCCGGCAAGCAGTAAGACTCCCCGCTCGTCGGATTCGTGCATGATCAAAAGCATGTCGAACCAAACCGACCGATCATGGCGAGACAACGCCTGAACGCCTGGATCTTTCCGCCAATCGCCGGGGTAAAATTGAAAAGCTGGTAGCTTCATAAAATCCAAATAGCAACCCGGCCTTCTCCTCTCTTTGCCTGTCTCACTTCCTTGCCGTTGTAGCGGTGAAACGCCATCACGCACCGAGCTGTGGCGTGGTCCATGACGGCTGATTCTCCCGGCTTCAACGCCTTCATTTCCTCAGTCAATCGACTGACCTTAATTCGTTTTGGCGGCGGCGGCTCGTTGTTGGTATCCATACGCAAAAAAATAGGTAAAAACAGAATCAAGCGCAAACGGAATGTTTGCTTAAATTTGCCGATGTTTCCTTAAATTTGTCGGCAATAGTTCCCTGCCTCCGCTGCCGCCCTCCCAGCCCTTCTGAGATTAGGCGAGCGGTCAGCGGATGGCGCGACCCGTCAGCACTCGCTGGGGGCCTAGGGAAAGTTATTCAAAGAGCGGAGGCGAGATCGAACAAGGTTGGAACGCAAACCTCATTCTCGGCCATCTCACAATAGCCGACTGCATTTTTCCAATACTCCTCATTCAGTTCGGTCATCCACCCTTTCCGCTCCATTTTGATAGCCTGGAATGGAACGCTGCCGATGCCTCCGAACGGATCATAAACGATCTCGCCCTTGTTGCTGTAGCGCGTGATGAGTCGCTTGATAATGTCGAGTTGCAATGGGCAGACGTGGTTTTCCTGATTGCGGCGTGTTTGCTCGCTGTTCAGTGTCCGCATTCGTGCGATGTCGGTCCAGATGTCCTTGTTGCGCGAGATCGCAGGGAAGAGCATGAATGACGATGGCAACTTTCCAATGCCTTCCAGCGCCTTTGCTAGCTCTGCGTGTTGCTCATGGCTGTAGCCGCCTTGCTTGCTGTATTCAATCCAGAGTGCCTTGATTGCCTCATGGCTCATGTGCTTCATAATCTCGGTATCTGGCAAGCGATTGCCGTTGGAGCGCCACAAGCCCGCAGCATCAAGTTGCCAATCGGCGCGGGTGTATTCCTCTTTGGGTTTGCACACCGGCACATCCGCATAACCATTGGATTGATCGCTTGGTAATTTACGGAAAACCAAGACGTATTCGGGCATTCCAGCACCCATCTTAGAACTGTCCTTGGCATTCTCTGACCATCCTAGGCGATAAGTCTGATTGTTTTCTCGCACCACGTCGGTGTCGATTGTGATTCTTGCGATAAAGCGGAAGCCAGCTTTGCGAAATGCGGCCACGGTCATATCGGAAAACGGATCGACAGTTGGGAATCCATCGCCGGTTACGTTGCCGAATCGGATGCGGTCCTTGACGTGGATTGCCGCGATGCGACCAGGCTTTATGACTTTCAAAAGCTGCGGACATAAGTGGTCCATCTGCTTGAAAAACTCTTCGTTGTCGGAATTGTGTCCAAAATCGTTGAAGCTGGGCGAGTACTCATACTGATTCCCAAACGGAATGGACGTGCAAATCATGTCGACCTGATTGTCTTCCCAATCCATGAGCTCCAAGGTGCAATCGTTCCGAATTGCCTTGAACATGTTGCTTTTAATTTCTGTGCGCTCGCCACCGGTGAGCATTGTTCTAATGAGTTCCATTGAGTTGTGAGTTGATAGTTTGTATTCTTGCATGATCGCGGTCATCTTCTTTTGCAATTCCTCATGGCGTGACCACTTCGCCTTGAGTTCTTCCACGATGGCATCTTCGGATTCCATGTGGATGATGTGGATATTTACCTGTTCCGGCTGTTGGAAACGGTGGATTCTGTGGATGGCTTGGATAAAGTCGTTGAACTTGTAACCCACGCCAAGAAAGATTGCATCGGAACAATGCCGTTGAAAGTTGCATCCAGATCCGGCAATGATCGGCTTGGTTGCAAGAATTCGATACTCCCCACGAGAAAACCCCATGATGAGTTCCTCGCGCTTTTCCAAGTCCTGCGACCCATAAACCGTCTTGGCTTCCGGTATCTGCTTTTCGATAGCGTCACGTTCCGATTCAAGGTCATGCCAAACAAGCCAGTGACGTTCCAGTCCATTGTCGTCAATTAGCTCTTTGGCTCGCTCGATGCGCTTTTTGATCGTTGCTCGTTTGGTTTCCGCCGAATCTTTCAGACCGATTGATTGATCGTTCAAGAGTTGAGCTTGTCCCCATGAATCAACCTTGGACCATGCTTGCGTGTGATCATCTTGGAGCCGGTGCCATTGCACGTTAATTGCTGGCAGGTCATATCCGCTGTCAGAATAACCGAGGTCGGACGGCCGTTGAATGAATGCGGCCCATGATGCCAGCCAAAGCCAGAATTGCTTTTCCATGTGAGGGTAAAGCGTGAGGTTGTTGGCTTGGCTGGAATCACGCTGAAAGAAGCGGGTAAGAGCTTCGCCGGTATCCATGATGCCAAGGAAGCCTCCGTAGTGGATAAGTTCTTTGTATCGGTTAGGCGATGGAGTGGCCGTGAATACAAAGCGATACGGGACAGATTTGAACAGCGGAAGAAACGTCTGATAGGTCTTGCTTCCAAACGAGCGCAACACGCTAGCTTCGTCCATTCCCACACCTTGAAATCCGTTTACGTCAATTTTCCCATCGCGGACTGATTCGTAATTGGTGACGTAAATTCCAGGTTGCTCGATCTCCTCATTTCGACGGATGAACTTTAGATTCATCCCCATTGCCGGCCCATCCGATTGAGTGAACTCTTGCCTCACTCCAAGTGGACAAATAATAAGGAACGATCCGTTGGTCTTTTCGCAAACCCACTTTGCAAGTTGCAAATGCATGCGCGTCTTTCCAAGTCCGAAGCTGGCAAAAATCGCGCGACGACCGCCACGGATCGCCCATTCGCAAATATCCATCTGATGAGGAAAAAGCGAATGATGGCAAGGTGATGGCGGATCGAATCCGCTGACCTCGGCTTGAGGGACTTTCCCAAGCAGGAAGTCGATGTAGTTTTGTTTTTCGGTGCTCATATTTTTAGGCAAAAGAAGGCCCGCCTGAAGTCGTCCCCGCTCGGAAATCCGAACGGCATCAGGCGGGCAAAGTTGGTTGTTGGTTGTCATCGGGACGAACGATGCGGCCTCAAATTGGCCGGGATTGGTTTCAAGTCAAATCAAATTACCATGGAATGTCGTCGGTTTCGTCATTCGGATCCGGCTCATACCCACCCTTCGGCGCAGGAGGTGGTGCCGTTGCGGTCTTCGGCATCACGGTGCGGCCTGGTGCCGTGTTGACGTGCTTCCAGTTGCCAATGATCGGCCCTTTCTGACCGGCTTCCCGGCGTTGCTTGCCGATGTCTTGGACAATGAATCCATCGTTCCCGTACTGATCGGTCCCGTCTTTGTTGTCCATCAGGGTCAAATCGAGATACGTCCCTTTCGCGCCTTCAAACATGGCGGATTTGTCGATTTTCTTAACGTCAATTTTTAGTCGTTGCATTGTTTTGTGTGTTGGTGAGATTATTTAGAATTGAGCGATGCACAGAACGCTTAGGCATCCGTGATCGGAATGTTGTGCAAAGATTCCTTGCGTTTGCGCCGTTCATCACACGCTCGAACGGCTTCGGCTATCCGTTCCGCCGCGTTTTTTTTGGCAGCTTCAATATCCTTTTCCATTTTCTCGTCCATCTCTTCCGCAGAGAGTGCGCGTTGAATGGGGTCGATGCCTCCCTTGAGAAGGTTTGCTTTTGCGTGTGGTTTATGGGGCGCTTTATTCATGGTTTCAGATGTTACAAAAGATGCACAACAATACGTGGGATCTAACCGCCGGAAGCGTCTTTCTTGAAGTCCGGCTTCCAATTCGGCGGTAGATCCACATCGACGTTAGAGGTTGCAGATTCTTGCGTATTCGGCGATCAAAGCTGCGTCAATCATTCCGTCATGGGGCTTGGTGCATCGAGGCGATGCGAGCCATGTTTCATCCGGCCAGAGTTGACGAGCCTTGAGCAAGGCCGCTGGCTTTGTATCTCCCTTGGCACATCCAAGCAGCATCTTTTTTTGCCAAGTCTGCGGCGCGATCCTGTGGTGCCTTATCGCTTTGCTTTCAAGCACTCCACGAATGGCCCCATAGCTGTCCCACATTGAGCAGAGAGCTTGTGCGCCTGGTGAATGCTTACCGGGTGTCTCGAGGATCACGGTCGAGGAGCCAAGATCGAATTGAGAGAGCCAGCGCATGACCTCCCACGCATCGACCTCGTTCCCTTTGGACTTGCCCCGTGTCGGCATCGGAATGCTGGCAATCGGCGGTCCTGGGTGATCGGATAGCGCGACTAGGCCGCCGGTCAAACCATTGTCGATCCCGATGTAAAGTTGGCTCATTGGTCGAGTTTTTCCACATGTTCAATCCTGGCAGACACGAAGCCATACGCACGAAGCGCGGGTTCGACAAGCATCTCTAGCACGTCGTGCAACTCAAGGTCGTCATCTGGAAACGAGATGGAGACGAACGGATACTTCATGTTCGGATCTTCTTTAGACTGGTCTGTGGTGGGTTCAATGGTGATTTTCATGGTAGATTGATTCGGTTCTCCAGCTTGCAAATAGCTTCAAGCAGCGTGTCGCCTTGCGAATCATTTTCAGGGTCCAGGTTCAAATGTTCGCAGCACATTTTGTGCATCTCGAAAGCGTATTCAAGTTGAGCTATGTCATCCGCTATTTGTCGGTCTTGGCAAACGTAGCAGGAAGGATCATCGCCATTACAGCGCGAGCAATTATTTTTCACGATGTCGATTGGTTGGTTTTTGTGATCTGTTTAGAATTAAGCCATTGCGTGGTTTCTGGACTCACAATGAGAGCGGAGCGTTGAAACATTCTTTCGAGTAGAAGTTCGGCTAGGATCAAAGCGCGTAATGATAACTCATTGGGAGCCTTGGGGAAGCGCGGATAGTTGAGAAGTCCGACGACGTATCCAGCCTCTTCGCCTCCCGTGTAGATGAACGTGGTTGGCTCTATCGTTACGCATAGCGGCCTTTCTAGTAAGTGTTCGCGGATTATCTGCTTCGCTACTTGGATTGAGCCAGAGAGGTAGATTTTGATTTGGTAGGTTGGGAGCGTCATGGTTTTGAGAATGAGTCAGATTCAGACATACAGAATAGCCCGCATGAGATTTTAGGGTCAGCACCCGTTGGTTCTCCTGGGGGCAGGTCGTAGAGCGGAACGTCGATCTTCTTCCCGTTGCGGGTGATTCGGTTGATAGCGTAGCCGAGTTCCTTTTCGAGCTTTGCCACACGCTCGAACTGAGCCGGGAAGTGGAGACGGACGCGCTTCCAGTAGTCCACGCTATCGCGTGCCTTGACGCAGCCGATGCAGTTGTTGTTTCGGAAGCCGAGCTTATACATGGTCGGTATTTCGATGCCGACACGTTCCAGCATCCCGAGGCAGTCGCTTTTGTCGAGGTGCCTGTCGATCAGGGGACATTCGATGATCCTTTCTGGATTATCCCGCTGCCAGCGTGTAAGACGATGCCGTTCGTCGGCGGTGTATCCGAAGATTTCCACGTCACCGAGTTTCCATATGCCGTTCGCTGGCTCTTTCTTCATCGCTCCGGTGCATGGCGCACCTTGGGGCGAGGATAGATACCGTGACTTTTCACAGGCTTCCATCGCATCGGCGTATTTGTCGCTTTTCAGGATCGTCACGCTTCGACCGAACCATTTCTCACAGTCCGCGATAAAGCGCGGATTGTCGTCATGCTCGCTTCCCGTATCGGTGTAGTAGATGTCCACTTCCCCGTATTTCTCGATTGCCAGCTTCGTCGCCACGGCGGAAGCGGCACCGCATGAGAACCATGAGATTGCACGTCCACTCAATCGAAGAGAAGACACAGAACAAGAGATCGCTGCCAATGATTCACGCGAGGAAGTCGGTGACGTAGCGGAGCGGGAGGGCGCGGGATTCATGGCAGAATACTGGCGTTGGTTTTTGTGATTGCAGATTTTAGCTTATTCACCATTTCTCGAAACTCGGGATTGCTTCCATAAAGTTCCCGGCACCGAATGAGCGCGTGTCGTGCGCTTCCGTGGTCAGTCATTCCAAGCTCGTTTGCGATGCGGATCAAGCTCCATGTCGGTCGGATGCGCTTGATCCCCCAGGCGGCAATGTTTCGAGCTTTGCAGATTGGAAACTCCCGGCAGCGGCTGGTGATTTCCTCGCGCGGAATGCCGGTAATCTTTGCGGTCATGTCGATGATTTGTTGAGGGGTCATTTCGGCAATTTCGGAAGCGGCATCCAGCGTTTCAAGAATTCCAATTTTTCGGTGTCTGTCACAATATATGAGTTGATCGGACCATTAGCCATTATACATACTTCTAAACTTGAGACACACCAATTCTCGTCGTATTCGTCCCAGACTGCAAAGTTCGCCCACGGCCGCCCAAAGTCGCCTAGAATGAGCGTCCCGTTGCGAGGAGCGGTTTCTGGCGGCAACCATCTAGCTTCTTTTGCGCATTGATTAAGCTTTGCCCATTCGCTGGCCCGAACTGGGATCAGCGGATCATTTTCTGTGTTCATTGCGCGTTTTGTAGTTCGGATTCTGACTTTGACCATTCGAGCAAAGCCGACTGCGATTCGGCCAACGCCGTCATGCGCTCGCTTGTTTCGTATAGGTAGGCTGAGAATGCTTTCAATCCGGTCAGCATGGACTCGGTGTAATCATCGCGCTGGACCTCGACGTGGAACGCTGGAAGACCTCGATGGTAGGCGAGAAAATGCCATGATTTCGCGCCGGTGACAGCCATTGATCCATGAACCTGATCCTTGTATTCAGCCGGCAATTCGCCAGCTTGATGATACTGGATGAGCTTCGATGCCCTTGGACATTTAATTTCCACGCCGGATGCCGTTTCGAGAATCAAACCATCGGGCGAGCATCCAAACAATCCGTGCTTGGACTTGGCAAATCCGATAGGGTCAACCGTAAGCCCGGTCATGCGCTGGAAATACTGAAGAGCTTCCGGCTCCTGCTCGATGCCCCGTTTGATGTCGGCGTTCTCAAAAACAGGAGGATCAGGGAATCCAGCGGCCTGAGCAAGAACGGCAGCGGTCGCAGTGATCTTAGCCTTCCGGCTTGTCGCGTCGTTCTTGGTCAGCCAGGTGCCGAAAGCGGAAGCGGTTAAATGGCCCTTGCGAGCTTCAAACCATTCTGGCGTGCGCTGGTCGCAGTCGATCAAAATACAGTCTGAGTATTTCATGGCTGTGTATCTTCGGTGTTAAGGGTTTCGATCTCAGGCTGCGTCTCAATCGCCTTTGGCAGTGCAAATGACGGCACCGATGGCGTCACGTTTCGCATGGTAAACTGATCGTCGTCACGTTCGACGTGGCGCATGATCTCGGATGAAATCGGGAGCATCTTCGACAAGCGACGGACGGCGGTCTTTTTTGCCATTTCCGCCCAGTCGGTTTTCCATGGCCCATTGTTGCCGGATCGTGACCGGGCGCGGATTGCTTCCACTTCTTTCGTTGTCATCACTGCCGTCTGCTTTTCTCCGCTCTTCATAACGGCTACAGCATAGACCGCCTGGATCTCGCCTCGATCCTCGCGCCAGTTTACGGAATGAGTCACTTCGCCATTTGACCATGAAAAGTCGTCTCTTTCGCATACCGTTTCGGCGCGGATCGAAACCACGTCACCTGACCGGCGGATGAGTTCGATCAAGCCTTTATAGTCGATGATCAGGGTTGCCTCGGTTCCGTAGGGAATCAAATGCGCTCGCCGTCCATCCGGCTCAAGTCCCATCGCGGATAGGTCAAGGAGGCACTTCATTAGGCTTGCTGGCGTGCAGTCCTGGAGCTTCGGAGTGCGCGTCAGAGCCGTGATTGCCACTCTAGAAAAGCGTTCAGCCGTGAGGTGCTTAGGCAAGGCGCGAGCGAATTGATCGCGCATCGCGTCGGAATTGATCAGTGTTTTTAGGTCGTTGCTCATAGTCGTTTCTGGTATGCTTTTTTGGTTTCGTTTGTGTGTGGAAAAACTTTGGAGGCGTGGTCAAGCGCGGTCGATTTCTCGAGTTTGCGCCGGTAATATTCCCGCAGGACTTGGAGGTTGAACAAAGCAAATCCTGCGAGCGCGAAAGCTGGTGTGATATAGAGGGAGATCACTCGTTCCAGAGTTTGAGATTCAATCCGCATTGAAGCTGTTCTAGCAGATCGTCAAAAGCGGCATCCTCGGTGTCTCCAGTGCCGATCACTGTTTTAGTGGCCATGAATTTTGGAAGGCCTGGCGTATCATATATTGGGGCCATCGGAATAATTGAAATCAGGTTGTCGCGCATCCACTGGAGACGAGGGGATGGCGACTCTGGAATGTCGAATAGGTTGTCAGTTGTCATTATCGTAGCTATTTTGTTGTTCATCGTTGCAAATCCTGATCATCGTCTCGATGGCTTGTTTAATTGCGGGCCATTCAGCTGGATCAAGTTGGACTTCTCCGATCTTAGAGTCGTCGTGGCATTGCTTCAGCCTGATAAACGGTCCAGCGGCTTCATCAGTCATTTCGATGATAGTGGCTTGTTCGTCGTAAATCGGTTTGCCTTTTGGCTTAACGATTAGGGAAAGTGTGCAAATTTCGTATTGAGTCATGGCGTTTCAATGGTTGGCCCTGTAAGTTTGACCTCGCCAGCTTTGAGACTGTCGAGAGCGTGGTCGAGCAAGAGCGTTGCCACCGCGTAAACCGGCAATTGACGCTTAAGTGCTTCTCGGCGCACCCGTTCGTGAGTCTTTTCGGCCACCTGGATCATGGCGCGTGTGGGTAGTTTGGCTGACATTATCGTGTTGTGATGGCGAGCAAAATCAGGATGGCACCTGTGACGGCTCCGATTGCAGCAGCTGCGTAATTCCAGCGCACTGATGGACGACGGCGATTGAGACCTATAGATTGCCCTGAGCGAGCGCGTGTGATGATTTGCATATTAGTAGTCGAGTTTGGGTGAACGGCGCACCTTGATGCCCTCAGAGGCAGCGTAACGAAGAGCGGATGCGGTCGAGGAAAAGCCGGTGCGAACGTCCGAGAACGCAAGCATCAGATTCCAGCCTGATGGTGATCGGTAGAGGAGTGCAGTCATGGTGTTGGTTTTTGCAATTAGCGAGCCAGGATGGCGACGGTGTCACCAAATCCAAAGCCTCGGCGGATCACACATCCTGCATTTTTAATCGTAAGGCAGTCTTCACGGATTCCGAAAATGATCTCACCTTCCTTGACCTCGGCAAGCATGTCGCCTCCGTTGGTTTCGTAGGCGTCGAGCTTAAGAAGCTCGTCGGCGGTGTAGCGGTTGCCTTGGATCGTGATGGTCTTTTGCGTTGTCATGGTGGTTGTCGGTTGGCGTTGCGTCTTGCAACTGGAGACACCCTATCCGACGTTTACAGGTTGTAAACTGAAAATTTACAGGCACGGTAGAAAAAGCCCGCAATTCCTTGTGGCAGTAGGGAAAACTTTTTTTGGCGAAGGTGAATTTTGCCCAGAAAAAGCCGCCTCGGTTGCCCGAGACGGCTTGGCGACCGCAAAAATGTGCCGCTGAAATCAACCCTTGATCCGACCGTGAAGCGATCCGACTAGGGATTTTCCTTCCCAGATCGGAATATTAAGGTGCAGGAATTGCTCGGATTTGGCCACGAATTGCACGGCATAGCCGTGGCTCCAGTTCGTGGGGTTTGAATGCCGCCAGAGAGGTGCGCGTTGGCAAAGGCAACCGGGATTCCAGGCCTTGATCAGGCCGACGCCCGGCAGGACCATGGTGGCCGAATCCTCCTGGTGAGTGTGTGCGAACACGACGTTGCCAGCCGTTTTTCCAGCAGCGGAAGCGGCAGCGTTTTTGCCTCCGCCTAGCTCATGCACGAAAAAGATTTTCCCAAGTTTAATCCAGCCTGGCGGCAGACCCTGAATGTGATGCTCACCGCGCCCGTAGTAGTGGATTCCTCGCTCCTCAAGGCGCAGCAAAACCTTCGGGGAGATCAGTTCCCGCAGGAAAGTTGAGTCCCGTGTGTGGCGCATCGTCTGGTCAACAATCCAACGCTCCACCCGATCTTCGTGGTTTCCTTCAATGTAGTGGATCACCGCTCTCGGTGCGGCCTTTTGCACCTCGTCGAGAAACCAGTTTCCGGCAGCAATGTCCTCCTGCCAGCTATATTCAGTCTGCGAAACGTAACCGAGGACATGGTGAGCGGCCAAGAATCCACCACACTCAATGATGTCGCCGTTGAGGACGATCTCGTCTGGATTCCAATCGCGCAGGTCGCCAAGGAACGCCTCGACGGCCTCGCGGTCCATCATCTGACCATGCACGTCGTTGGCAATGATGCGGACAAAATCATCCTTTGCGGGTTTCGGTTTCGTCCTCGATGCGTTGCCAGCGTATCGCGCCTTTTGCAAGTCGCCGTATTCAACCAGCAACTCGTCGCGGTCTTTCGTGACTGCGATCAGCTCCTGCTTGAGCTTCGACAGCGCAGCGCGAGCCTTGGTCACTTCCGAGATGGCGTCGTTGTCCGAGACGCGCATGGCGGATAGGTCAATTCCTTCAGACATATTGCTTGGCAGTTTCTGGATTCATGACGACCGGCACCCACTCGTCAGGTTCGACCTCTACATATTTAAGGCAAGAAAGGTCTTTTGCGTGACGGCGGATTGTCTCCTCTCCCATGCCCCACTCTTGCGAAAGTTTTCTGACATCGAAACCCCGACCGAGCGGAAGACGCTTGATGTATTTCGCAGCAGATTCCGCAGGACGCCGTGGAAGCACTCTCAGCTTGCTCAGAAGCAATCCCTGATCCTGCTGTGGTGCCGTTGGGATATGTCCCATTTCAGCGCGAACTTTGGCGACCTCTTCGGCTGGGACCGCGAGATTATTGGCGATCCGGTAATTTGGCAAAGACGGATTCCGATTGATCGAGTTTTGAATGCGTTGAGTATTGTCCATGTCATTCTTTGGTTTGGAGTAATTCCAATGCTGGGAACAAGAGATTGTCAAGGCAGCGGACCACCGCTTCCTCCTCAAATCGTTTGAGATGTGACAGGCCGGCGACGGCAAAGCAAGCATGAATCATTTCATGGCGAAGCGTTTCGAGCGGATTAATCTTGGCAGACGGCCCGAGTCGAATGATCCACTCGTCAGGGCTAAAGGTTCCGTATTCAGCGAGGTCCAGATCCTCGATGACCTCGATGCGCTTGCCGCCGATTGTGACGTGATCAGGTATCATTGGGCGTAATTTCCGCGCACATCGCGCCTTCCAGAAGATCGCTGAGGTCGATGGCGAAGTCAGCCGCTGAGTGTTGTTGAGACTTGGCGAGTTTTCCGGTCTTGATGATGTCACTGAGCCATTCGCGAAGAGAGTGAAGCATTTCCATTTCTTCGCGTGAGATCATATAGACTTTCATTTTGGCTTTTTCTTGAGAAGACTCCAGATGGTTAAAAGTCCAACTGTGATACCGACGACCAGCGAAAAGATCCGCATTCCCCATTCGATCTGCTCCTGCATGCTAGTCAGCACGGCAAGCGCATTTACGGTCATTCCACAAATTCCCATTACGAGCTTCGACCCGACTGTGAGGTGATCTTCATTCATGCCGGTTGCAGCTTATAGGTGGTTCCGTTGATGGTTGCCGGGATGCTTGGCCAGATCTCGTAGGTGACCTCGTGCGCGTCGGTTCCTCCGTGATTCGGATTCGGATCCAGTCCGATGGCTTGAGCTGCGGCTGGCGATAGCTCCCCAATCTTCCGGCGTGGTCCAATGTCAGCCACTACGCAATCAACTGAGCGGCCTCGATAACTGGCACGAGCTTTGCAGCCCATGACGATGCCTCTGGTGCGCTGGATGATGAGCGGAGGGACCACAATAAACGGAACCACTTCTGCGTCGATGGAGCGGCCATTGAAACGCAATGTTGTGTCCGGTTGCCAGCATGGATCGTGATGTGGATTGCTTCCTCCATCGCAATCAATCGCGGCCTTGGCTGTCCACCAGGCGCGCTCTTGCCCGGTCGCTGATTGCTCAAGCCGGATGTCACATCCTTCGATTTTTCCGATGCTGGTTGAGTTCATGGCGTGTTATCCGGTGGGGTGTAAACCAACACATCCCAAAGGACGTAGATGATTATCAGCACCCATTGGACGAGGATCATTTCTCGGAGTGAATGGTGGCGTAAGTGCGGACCGCTAGGCCAGCTAGTGGCACGGCAGAAGGGTCAATTCCGCCTTTGATTTCGGTCTTCCGAACGGTGCCGTCTAGCAGCGTCTCGGTGATCGTAGTCGATGGGGCGCAGGATGAAAGCGACCAGACGAGCGTGAATGCTGCGGCGAGGTAAACGAGAGTTCTCATGGTTTTCCAGTGGCGTTGTAGTCCTTTGAAACGTAGCCCATGATGGCGATGGCAACCGGAACTACCCATGTCTTCCAGTCTTCAAGTTTGGCTCCGTTTTGGAGGATATTTGTAAGTGCCACAAGTGCGGCCGTAATTACACCGGCAATGGTTGTTTTAAGGTTCTTCATAGGGATTCCAGTTCAGCTTGTTTAGCAGCGATTTCCGCCGCGATTTCTAGTTTGCGTTTTTCGACGGAAGGTAATTCGGCAGCGGAGAGAACTTGCTCGATGGCGGAAACCGTTGCGGCGTCATCGAGATCGGCGTCCTTGATGGCATCCTTGATCGAGTCAATCAGCGCATTCTTCGCGGCGAGTTCGGCTTGGATGAGTTCGGCTTGAGTCTCCAGTTGGGTCACTTTTGCAAGTGTTCCAGAATTGACTTTGGTGATAATGCTAGGCCAATCTTCCAGCTTGATTGGGCGCGGTTGAGAGTCGTGGGTTTCGAGAACGTGCGCCCCTTTGAAGGTGCCGTCTTCGTTGCCGCGAATGAGGATTTCGTATGGTGTCATAATGGTGATTATTGAGCTACCCAGTTGGTGCCGTTGTAAAAGCAAGTGGTGGTGATTGCGCCTCCTCCTACGAGAGTGGCTAGGAAAGTTGGGGCCAAGGCATCAGTGACGTATGCCGTATCTCCAACAGTTCCGGTTGGAAGCGTGGAGACGGTGTAGCCCTTAAGCTTAACCGCTGCTCCAGCGATAAATTTTCCGGTGCTTGTAGTAGTCCCAGCCACAAGCAGATTAGTCGCGCCTGCGTCGGTCGTCGTGCCGATTGATACGCCGCGAGCAGTCGATATACGCATGCACTCACTATTATTTGTAGCAAAAAGCAGTGGATAACTACCTTTTGTGTTAAAAAATACCGTTGATGCAAATGGTGTAACGCTCGATCCTCCAGCTCCAAACTCTCCAATTGCGCCAGATCCTGGGCTGATAATCCCGAATCTGAAAAGCGCATAACCGCTTGACGAGTTGCTTGTGATGTTAAATTGTGCTGCGGCATCACCCCCAAGCGTTGAAGCATATGGGCCTAGAACTGTGAATGTTCCTTGACCAGATACAACAGAACCAGACGCAACTGTTAATAAATTTCCAGCATTTAGTATTGTTCCCGATGTGCTAGTTGCTGTAACCGTCGTAAATGCTCCAGTAGCTGGTGTCGTTGCGCCAACGGTGCCGTTAATGTTGATGGACGCGGTGCCTGTTAAGTTCGTTACTGTGCCGCTTGCTGGCGTGCCGAGTGCTGGAGCGGTCAGCGTCGGACTTGTAAGCGTCTTATTCGTCAGAGTCTCTGAGCCTGTCAGTGTTGCCAATGTTCCGCTCGTCGGCAATGTTACATTAGTCGATGCAGTCGTCGTCAGAGTCAGCGCAAAGTTGCCGCTCGTCGTCAGATTATTCGCAAGCGAAAGATTGCCAGACAGAGAAACTGTCCGCGCTGTTCCAGTGCCGTCTTTGATCCCGAATCCACCTGTGGCACCATAAATTGCAGTGCGTCCTGCTACAAGAGTCGGAGCAGTGCCTTGCAGCATGACAAAATGCCCAGCCGCACCTCCTGTAGGAATGCTGGCAAAATGTCCGGTGTTGGTAGCATCGCCGCTGACGTTTGCAGTTCCGTCAAAGGCAAGTCCGAAGATATTTCTTGAGGTAGCCAGCGCTGTTGCTGTTGCTACGTTTGAGGTAGTCAGGGCGACTGTGCCTGATGCGTCTGGGAATGCAATGGCGCGGTCTGCCGTTTGAGTTCCAGATAAGGTTGTGGTTCCAGCACCCGATGCGATTTTTAACGTGCTTGAAGTTTGAATCCAACCGCCGCCATTTGTGGAGATATATGCGTCTGTTCCAGTCGTATAGATAGATGCATTTGTTCCTGAGGTTCTGATTGACCCACCGATTCCAGATGTTTGAATGTAGGCATTGTCTCCAGAGGTGCTAACACTAGCATCTAATCCGCTTGTAGATATTCCTGCGTCTGATCCGGTTGTCGATATGGAAGCGTTGGCTCCGATTGTATAGATGAAGGCGGAATCTCCGTTTGTGAAAATGCAGGCATCATATCCGCTTGTTGAGATGAATCCATTGATTGCAGTCGTAGAGATTGCCCCGCTCGATGTAACCGACGATGCACCGACGGCTGCGAAGTTTGCTCCGCCTGTCGCATCCCGCAGGACGAGCTTGTTTGCCGTCGCTGCGCTGGTCGCGTCGGTGATATTGGCACTGACATGAGTGTGGACTAATGCCGCGTAAACTGTTCCGAAATAAGTGGCCAGCGTAGCCTTGATGTTCGCCCATGTGACCTTCTTGAGCGCGTTGGATGCTGCCGAGTCGGTCAATGGGATCGTGTCCGCGTCAACCGGCGTAGTCTTCGCTGTCGCTGCGGTTAGGACTGCGCCGATGCTCGCGTTCGTGACGGTCGCATCGGAGCCAGCGGGTCCAGCGGGTCCAGCGGGTCCAGTTGATCCGGCAGGACCGCGCGCTCCAGCACTTACGGTGTAATTTGTCGATCCTGCACCGGTGATCACTGTCACCTGTGTTGAGCCTTGGCCGGCATTAACTGTGACTTGAGTTGCCATGTGATTTTTAGAGTATTAGGTCAGGCTTGACCTGGAGCGTGCCGATAAGCTGCACCTTGATTGTTCCTGCCGCGTCGGTGGTTTCGAGCGCCCATGAGTAAATGCCAGAATCGAGCGTCAGGAGGCGTTTCTCGACAGTCACCGACCAGCGGCGGGCTGTTGTCACGTTTAGTGTGATCTCGCCAGCCACGGCGCTTGTGAGCGTCAGCACGGCAGCCCCAGCCGAGTTTTGCAGCTGAAACCGCGCCGATGACAGCACCGAATCGTATTCGGTGCCGTCAGTCGAGTCAATACGCCATGTCAGGCCGTCCCATGTCGCGCCCTTGAACGCGCACGGAAGCTCGATGGCTGGCGGCGATGAGGAGCAGCAACTCATGATCAGGCTTGGCCTAGGACGGTGACGGTCAAGAATGTGGATGGTCCAACGATGGTCAAGGCAGTCTCGCCGGTCAGGACATTGCCGCCTGCAAAGAGGATTGAGGAGCCGCCCTCGATGTCGAGGTTAGCCAGTGTGCCGCCGCCATCAATCTCTAGCGCAGAGGTGCCACCGTTGGCGAAAAGCACGGCCTTTGGAACGCAAGTCGGGATAGTCACGCCCTCAAAGTCTTTCGCGTCGCCATCGCGGATCAGCACCCCGCTGGTCACAACTCCTGCTGTAGTGTCTGCAGATGTCGAGGCAGCAGTAATGCCGGTTGTTCCGGCAGCAATCGCAATGTTGAGCGTCGTATCGTTGGCGAGGTAAAGATTTACTGTCTCGTTAGAGGCGGCCAGCACAGTGCCAGGCTTGCGGGTCAAGATGATGGCAGTCGTCGCGCCCGATACCGAGAAGCGAGCAGCGATGACAGCGTTGGCAGCAAGCGCAGTCCGCACTTTAGCAGCCCACAAAGTTGGTGTGTCGTTGATCAGGATCGGCACAGTGATGGCAAGCGGTGATCCGGCCATACCTGCCGATGTGACGGTCACGGTGATATTGCCAGACGCAGTGGCTGTTCCTGCTGCGGTGGCCGTTTCGATCTGCGCTGTTCCGGCCACAAAAGCGGTCGATCCGGTAGTGGCACCGGTCGTAAGGTTGAGCGCGAACGTCGGGCTAGCCGAGGCGAAGAAAGCCCTGACTGAATAAGCGACATTTGCAGTCGGGAACGAAATGGTCTGCGAATTGTCGCCGATCTGCACACTGCCATTGATGGCGGTGCTTGTCGGTGTGGCTTTTGAGGTCAGGCCGATGGTGGCGCGTGAATTGGCGATATTCATAATGGTAGAGTGCTTGAACTTGGTGGATTGTCAAAATGTAGGCGGATTCCTAGCGTCGTCGCAGCAGCCGGAAACGCGGCGAGCAGTCGGAGGGTGGGAGCGTTCATGAATTGCTTGTAGCTCTTGCTTATAATCTTCGTTGTTCTGATTTTGTTCTAGGCAGCAGCGGCATGTTCCATCAGTCACTTTTCCGCCGTAAAAGCCCAAGCCGCAAAGGGAGGTTAAACCTTTGCGGCTTGTTCTGTATTCGCATTTTGGTTCTTGTGGCATTTTACCCGGGCTAGCCGCATTTTGTTACCGCTCAGGCTCTTTATCCCAAGCATCTGCATGTTCCCATGCAGGTCAGACTATATCTTCAGCTTTTTGAGCTGCCGGGCGCTCGTGTCTGGTGTATTGCTTGTGCTGCTCACCAGTTAGTCGTTGCACCTTTCGCATACTTTTTTGCACTTCTGCGACTTGGCTCAGGATTGTCCGGTCTGGAGTTCCCCTGAATTCACCCGGTATGGGCCTATGGTTTTGTTACGAAGTATTTTCTGACATAATATTCATCGTCTGCTCTAATCCAATCTCTAGGGCTTGGCCCTACTTCTGTCCATGCGAAAAACTCAATCACATAAAGAAAAGTTCCAGAACGTGTTTCATTTCCGTGCAAAGGTTGGCAAATATCCACCCATAAATCTTTGGCATTTGTTGTTGGTCCTCCAAATTCTGTGTTGGTCGCAGAAACTATTACTCCGTCCGTTACTACAACGTGACGACACAACCATCGAAGGCAAGCACGTTTTCGCTTAAACGATCCTGGAATTGTTCCAGTTCCTGCTTGAAATAGCTGTCCTTCATCAGAAAACGTGTACCCAGATAATACGTAGTCTGGATGAAGAGTGTGCAGTAGGATGTCTAAATCAAAATCACCGCATAAAGACCCGCCACAACAAACACAAGACGGTTTCCCGCCTTTCGTGATCACCTTGCCTGCGGCTGTAAGCTTTACTGGCATATTATGGGCATTCTTGCGTTGCGAGCCAAGAAGGCTTGCTTCCATCATGGCTCAATACAAATGTGCCGCTTGAAGATGGTGCGGCCAGCGATACCCACTCAGCTCCGTCATAATACATCATGTCGCCTGACGTAGGGTTTTCTGGGAACGGCTCGGCGTAGATGCTGCGGTTGGTGTGTCCGTTGTCGCCTGTTCCAAATACTACCTTGATTCCATTACGAATACCTTGATCGGTAATCGATGGCACTTCGACGGCTGCATAGACAAAGTCACGCATCAGGTCGCGTGCGCTGATTCGATACGGGTATCCTGCACCGCCGACGGCTGGTGCGCTCTTGACTCGTTCCTCGAAATTTACCGGTAGGGACATCGATCAAATCGTGGTTAATTCCTGCGTGTTTCCGCGCTTAGTAAGCACATCAACCTCAACGAATGAGCCAAAATTTTGCTGGCTCACAATCGAGAAGATTGGATCTTCGATTTTGACTTTCCAGCGGTTGGTTGGAGTAGCCCCATCATTAGTAAATGTAATGATGTATTCCCTCAAAATCACAACACCAAATGTTCCATCTTGGTTGGTCTGATAAGTTCTAAACGGTTCACCAGCCACTACTGATAAAACAGTCTTGTCTGATCCATAATAAACAGCATCAAATGGCAGCAAGAGTGATGGATCAAGATTTAGATCATCATACTCAAGGTTGGTTCCATAAGGAATAGCGATCTTGCCTTTAATTTCCCAGAACGACACGCTTGAAGCAAATGAATTAGTAAAAGCAGGAATGATATTTTTCTTGATTAACTCTAGGTTAATCATATTGGTCGTTGTTCGACCGTAGGCTGAAACCATGAACTCAGTAAAGCCATCGCCACGCTCGTTCTCCTGCGGCTGCGGGAAAATCTTCAGGCCATCTATCGCTGGTGCCGTGTTACCATCAGGCATGTTGTTTCCAACAGCAAGTGTAGATCGGTGAGTGGCGGCAAATGTGCTTCTGCAAACGTATGTCTGATCGACGCGAACGAGGCCGCTCGGAAATGTAGCGACGTTGCGACCAGGTGTGGCAATCAGCGAGCCGATTGTTTTTTCGTAAATGATGGCCATGATTTTGTATGTTACGCCCCAAGTGCAACAGTAGGAAGTTTCGGTTCAATTTTTTCTAGAATCTTTTTAATATCCTCAGCAGCAGAGAAAATCTTGCCAAGGAAATCTGTGCCTCTTGAGCTACTAAGCCCCAGGTCGATTTCAGCGCCCATTTCTTTTCTAATACCAGAAATGCTAGAAGACGCATCAAGCGTGATCGTCTTTTTGGTGTCAAGATTTGCGATGTCTTTCTGGACGTCCTTCAGTTGTTCCTTAGTTGCCTTTTTGTTGATGTTGATGTTGATTTCCTTCTTCTTGATCTCATCCATCTTCTTCTGGATCTCATCAAGCAATTGCTTGGATGATTTTCTAGCAATATCGATTCCTAGCTTTTTGGCGATGTCTGGAATTGCCATGCGTGAAAAGTCTCCTCCCATGAAATCAGCGAGCGCCTTGAGATCCACCCTAGCGTCTTTTGTTTTTTCGCTGAATGTTTTCATTGGTGCTGCTGCGTTAGTAGCTGCAATCAAATCTCCAACGGTCTTTATCTGCACCATATCATCTTTAATGGCTTTTTGAAGATTGGCTAATTTGCCGGCATCATTGACTGAATTTTTCAGAGATACCTCGTAAGCCTTTGATGCTTCATTAAGGGCAACCTGATTATCTTTTCCGGCTGCCAATGATCGCTCCAGCTGCTCGTAGTATGCTTTCTGAGCAGTCAACTGTGCTTCAAGTTCCTTGTTGCCTTGAGCTTTTGCATTGGTGATCTCAGCTTCAAGCTCTTTGATTCGTCCAGCATTCGAGATGCGGTTCGCACCGATTTTGATTTCTAGCTCGCTGAAGTCTCCTTGATTCTTGATCGCCTCAAGCGATTGTTCGTTCTGAAGTTTCATCAACTTCAACTTGGAGTTCTGGAGGTCTAGCTCTATGCCAGAAGTCTCAATCAGCTTACCAGATGATTTGAGAGAGTCCTCAAACGATTTCTTTGCCTCTTGCGCTGCAAGAATAAAATCACCTGGAATCTGACCCATGGCATTTTTCATTGTCTTTGACGCCATAGCAACTTCTGTATCCATATTTTTGATTGCAATATCAAATGAATTACCCATGTGTGTAAAACCTTCAATCAAAGCTGCCGAAACAGGCGCAATGACTTTCAGAGCATCAAGCATTGGACCATCAAAAACTTTTGATAGTGCTTCAGCAACAGTTTTAAGTGCTGAAATAATTGATCGGCTGAAAAGATTTCCAATTACTTCAAATGATTTAGTTATAACTGTGAACATTCCAGAACCTGGGCCAAAAGCTATGCTTATAAATTCTACTGATGTCGCGATTGCTGCATTGAAGTTTGCAACAATCGAATTGGCACTTTGCACTGCCTGGAGTTTTACCGAGGCAAATGCAATTTCAAATGCCAGCGAGAACTCGCCGATCTTCATAGCTGCGAGCGCTGCTGAAAATCCATCCATTGCTTGTGTTCCACCAATGAATGCTTGTGCTATACGTTGGCCAAATCCAGCAAAATCAATTCTAGCAATTGCGGTTGTTATTAGTTCCAGCATCGGTGTCATTTCACCAAGCATACCAGCCGCAAACTCCTTGAATTTTCCACCAATGACAGTGATCTTGTCGCTGATCGTATCGAAGGTTCTGGCGTTCTTGTCCATGATGTCAGGCATGCTTCCAAGTTCGCCTTTAGCATCATCAACCGCTCCGGTGAAATTAGTTAAGAATGCGAGCGCACGGCCTCCAGATTTGCCGAACCATTCGATAGCTGCTGCCGATCTTTCGGCGGGTGTCGGTAGCCCTGAAATTGCGGCTGCGAGCATCTTAAGCTGTTCTGTCGGCGTCTTGGTCTGCATGTCTGAAAGACTCAGGCCGAGCCGTTCAAACTTTGCTTTTGCGGTTTCAGATCCATCAGATGCTTCAACAAGAGTCCTTTGCATCTTGTTAATTGATGTGCCAACATTATCTGCTTCCAATCCATTGTTCTCAAATGCGCGTCTCAATATCAAAAGTTTTCCAGCTGTCTCACCGGTTTGATCTGATAGATCGGAAAGCGTTCCGCCTAGATCTAGTGCTTCTTTGAATGTGCCAAGCGTGCCGCTAACTGCTGCGGCTGCCATTTTAATTGCTCCAAACCCAAGTGCAAGTGCGGCTCCTGCTTTTGCCATGCTGGCAAAGCCAATGTTTACCTTGTCGCTGGTTTTCTCGACAGTGGATTCAAGACTCTTCGTTGAGTCTTTAACCTTGCTGATCGTCGAAGAAAACCCAGCGTCAGTCGCCCCAAAATTTACATTGATTCCGCTCATCGTTTTTCAAGTTTTTTGAATGCCTCGTCGATTACTAACGCGGAGTCAAAAAGTGATCCACTGTTTGCCCACTGTCGGGCGATGCCTTTGGATGCCGACTCTGCATTGATGATTTGCAATCCTGCGGCAATCGGCAGTTCTTCCATGATCTCGCGGAATGCCCAGCCGGTGACGCTCGCAATGTGATGCACATACGATGCGAGCCAACTGGGCGTTGCTAGTTTTTTAAGCCTGAGATTCCTGGGTCTGAATTGGTCGATGCTTTTGTATTAGCGGCAAGGTAAATGTTCATCGCCTCACTCATCTCCTCAGACAACGGCTCAAGCTCGGAATGGTAGGTGATGTGCTTGTCCATCCACCGGTCAACGGCATCCATGAAGTCTGCTTGATTGCAGACCACTGCGCGTATTTCCTCTTTTGGCTCGGTGTGCAGGTAGACATATGCTGCGGTCTTTTGCAGCTTGTCTCCAATCTCGTCATCAAACACTCGGTTGCGTTGCAGCCATGAAAGTGACATTGCTGTCATTGGCCGCAGCACGAAGTTGGATCGGCGTTTCGGCCCAGCAGTCATGCCGGCATCGCGCATCGCATCATCGTCTGTCATCAGGTCATTTTCTTTTGTCATGTAGTTTTGTGGTTAAAGCATTGCGGCAACCTGCCGCTTGGTTTCCTCACTGGCTGTCTCTGCAATCAGCGCCTTGCGGCTGCCGTTGCTGATCTCAATCATGCGAGGTGAATTTTTTACGATCTCGATCATAGTGTTACGGTTCATCAGCACGCCGCGCATCCAGAGCACTGGATTCTCCTTGTCTTTTGATGCCAGGTCTGAGTGACCTTTTGTCGCGTAGTAGGCGACCTCACCTGCTTTCATCGGGCATTCGGGAGACTGTGCCTCAAACCAAAATTGCTTCGACTCTCGGCCATCGCCTCGGATGATGTGGGTGAAAGTGATGAACTTAAACCCGTAGGTCATCAGCACGCTTGCAACCATGATATTCATGGTGTGATACAGTTCTTGTTTCTGGTCCATTTTTTTTGTGGCAGACTTTTACCGGTCTGCCAGCGGTTTAGAAAATTATGCTTCGGTCATCGTGGACGCATACTGGGTCGCGCTGACTGAGAGTTTGCGGAACTCGCCTTGTGCGGCGCTTTCATTGTAGGTATCTACGATGATGGTCCCACCGCTGAGTCCACCTCCGCTGGTGTCGTTGGTCAAGGTGAGTAGGGCGGCCACATCCATTGTTACTGCTCCGTTGACGAATCCTTCCATCGTAATGGATGCGGTCAGGCCGCTGTAAGCGACAGCAACCACGTCGTTAGCTGCATCGCGCACTTCCGTTTTCATGGATTGCACGTTGCGAGCGAATGAAGTCAGGATGATTCCTGTCTCGTTAGTGATCCCGTATTGAAGATCAGCGGCGGTAGATGCGGTATAAACAGTAGCGGCCATAAAGTTGAAAGGTTCAAATTTGGCCTAGATGTCAAATTACGGAACATCGTTCTGCTGCTGCGGATCAAATCTGGAACAGAGAGCTTCGATAGTAAACGATACTTCAAGCACGCTTTCATCCCACTCTTGAACGCTTCCAGAATATGTCCAAGAGTATACCTTCACAAGATCACTGGTTGCCGCTTTCATAAAGCTAACATCGGTGAGGACGGTTTCAATCTGGTCAATCCATGCGTCGATTTCCTCGTCGTCACCGGCGTGAACGCGCAGTGTGGCAGCCAGCTCGATCCGCTCGACATTCTGGAGCGCCTCGCTGTGGGAAACGGCTGCGGTCACGTCCACGGCTAGGAGAGGCAGTGTCAGCTCGCCGCGCTGCTTTGCATCAACGACGATGATGGATTGATCCGGCTTGCTTGCTTCAAGCACTGCGATCAGCGAGAGTTTTATTCGTTGGGAGGTCGTCATAAAAGTTGCCGGTTGGCTTTCTCAATCGTTTTCTGCGTTGTGATTGTCATCCACTTTAGTCCGTTCTTCATGCCTTCGGTGGCCGCTTTTGCAACATCCTCGGTGAATTGGATTTGCTTGATGTATGGGACATTGTTCGAGATTTGAACGTTAGTCTTGATGCCTGTCCCTGATACGTTGTGATCACCTCTTGCGCCGACAAGATGTCGCAGGATCGTAGAATTAAGACCGCTCATTTTTGGGCTGCCTAGTTCATTGGCGATCTTAACCCATGCGGCTTTAGCGCGTCCGACTTTTTCAACAGCAAGTTTCTTGTAGGTGTCGCGGTCGGACACTGGGATCAACCCTAACCACGGCTTGCCCTTTTCCTTCTGAAATAATTGCTTGGGAACCACGCCGTTGCGCCTTGCCCCATAGTGAGCATCTTTCATTTTATTTGTGGCTGGCAAGGCACCAAGGTTTGTTCCGAACCAAGCACGGTCAACTTGATTGGCTACACTCTTTTCAAACTTTGCCAACTTTCCACCTTTTAATCCATACGGTTGCACGGTGGTCGCAAGTCGTCTGCATGCTGACTTGGCAATGCGCTTCATGCCCTCCTCGGCGGTCTTGCCGGTAGCCTCGGTAAACTCAGCCAGCGTTCGCTGGAATTTGGCGATAGTCGCCGCATCCATTTGGATCTTCGTTGCCACGCAATAGGCTGGGAGTCAAAATCAGCGAGAATCACCGGCGCTCGCCAGCGTAAACGTGATCGCCACGTTGCCGACTGCCACCTCTGCTACGCGGAACGCATCACCGTCGATTGTGCAGCGTTTCTGGAGTAGTGTGACTGGATTGGTCACTGCTCCCGGCTGTGCCACTACGGTGGCTTGCAGGTTGCTTTCTAGTCCTCCCAGTGCGCCTTCGTAGCTCTTCCGCGCATCGTTGAAAACAACTAAGAACGTCTGCCCCGCGCAGACCATCGTGCGCGTGCCGATTAGGTCATCCGTCTCGGGGTTGCCAGCGTTCAGAAATTCGTCGATTGCGCTCATGCTATTGGGTCGATGTCAACTTGGCTCAGGCGCGGCGGTCGTCGCTGCATCGTGGTGGTAATAGTGCAAGATCTTCGGAATGTGAACGGTCGTCTTGACCATTCGTCGAGCTTGTCTGCACCATGTCAGATCCTCGCCGTAGTTTGTCTCGCCGAACTGACAGTGTGCCACGCAGCTCCTTCGCCATGCATTGACGTGCCACGCATCTCGGTTGGTAATGCCACCAGGGTTGTAGGTGTGATCGCCTTGGCCAAGTTGAAAGTCTACAACGCTCTGCTGGCCGTTGTAGGTTGCGCCTTGCAAGAACGTGATGACGTCCGCACCACTCGCGGCTGCCTTTAGTAGCTCATCAACGTAGGTGTCGGCCACGTCGTCATCATCATCGACGAACGCGATGTATTGCCCACGCGCGATGTCGAGTAGTGCCTGCCGCTTTGCGCCGATCCTGCGCTGGCGATTGTCACTCAGGATTAGGTGCTCGATCTGCCCCGAACTCTTCAGCGCAGAAATCTGTTCCTCGATGCGCGTTTGCAGGGCGTGGACTTGCTTTTCGCGTCCAGGTATTGTCGGGGTCAGTATGGATAAGATCATTCGTTTTTTTTCTGAAGATTTCGTCGTAGTTATCTCGGTATGCCGGTGCATCGCCCAGCCTGTGCCAATCGCCTTTGTGACTCATGCCTTGAGTTTTTCGTAGGTTGCTCGACCGGCTTCGTAGTTTGCTGTGGCATTGCTGCGAGCGTATGTCTCATCCATTTCCGCTTTGCCGAAAGCTGGGTGAATATGCTCAATAACGATTTCCTTTGCATCGATCACCACGCCATCAGCATAGGCTCGATCAGTGAAAAGGTTATCCGAGAACATGCTGAAAAACTCAGGGTGAAACATGTAGCCCTGTTGGTTGTAGCGAGCGCGGGTTAGAATCGCCATGCAAAGCAGGTTATCGGTTCGATGGCCGTCGCTGACAGCAAGAACGGCTGGTTTCGATGCGTCGCCAATCGCATCAAGAATCAGCTTGTCCCAGTGCATCGGCGGATCCCAGTCGTCGCTGAGCTGGATGAGAATTTCTCCGATGGAAAACTTGGCCGCTTCGTTCCACGCTGCGACCGGTCCAGCGCCCTGGTTGATAACGTGGCGGCAGGTGACGAATGGTCCTATCGTATCGTCGTCAGGATCGAGCGCGAAGATATGTTCGATTGCGTCTGGGTTGTGCGCCCGGTCGAGCCATGTCGACCGCGCTTTATATGCCTGTGCCGGTCTGCCGCGCGTGGCATGGATCAGACTGATCTTCGCCCCGTGCAGCGAGAAGTGGTTTGTCTCGATGGCGTCAGCCTCCTCGTGGCGGTCGTTTGCTCGCAAGCACATGCCGCGCACCTGCACGCCCTGCCAGCCGTAGAATTTCTTGCGGCTGTTCCACCACCATGCGGACGGCTTTGGCAAAGATGTCATTACTTCCGACCAGCCGAGGGCAAGTGGGAATTGGTTGGCCTTGAGCGCCTCCATTGCTAGCTCGGCGTATGCCTCGCGGCGGGCCGGGTCCACCGCGACGGCTTGCAGGTATAACTGCGAGCGGGTTGCTGCGTCAGGCACCATCTGACCCATGACAAGAAACGCCTCGTAGCGCTCTGGCTGGCCGGCGTCGGGTGCCATGCACAGCCTTGCTGCGGTTGCCGTCGCCTCCTCGATCTGACCCAGAGCACGCTCACTTTGCATCATGTAGAAAAGCTGGCTGCTGGTCACCTCGGCCTCGGGGATCGAGCGCAGGATGCGCAGGTTGCGCTCGTCGCTGCTGGACTTTCGCTTGCCGTGCGGCAGGTGCAGGATCTGGACTGTATCAAATCTAGCCATAGGAACATCAGGAGCGAACTTGAGAGACTCATGGATCGGGTTCATCCAACGTGCTGAGTCACGCCTCCAGATGCGCTCACGGTGCAGCGTAATGCCATCGTCGGGGATTGCGTATGGCATCAGCACACCTTGGATGTCGTCGCCGAGCTGTGGCAACATCTTGCGGATCGTCGCGCAATCTTCTGGCGTGATGACGTCGTCAGTGTCTGCCCACATCAACCAGTCGCCGGTGGCGAGGTCTAGGGCGGTGTTGCGTGCTGCGCCGAAGTCGTCAACGTGTGGCCAGTCGTTGCCTTTTGCGTTGTAATACTCGTCGATGATGCAGCCACGGTCGCGGGCGATGTCGAGAGTCATGTCAGGCTCTTGATTGCCGATTGCCCTTACTACGATGATCTCGTCAGCGATCTTCTCAAAATGATCGAGGAAGCGGTTGATGTAATTTTCGACGTTGCCGACGATCACGCAGAGGCTCAGTTTGTTTTTCATAATTTCTGTCGTGGATTAAAGCAGGTGGTGGGTCAAGTGCAAGAAAAAGAAAACCGCCAGCCCCTTTCGAGGCTGACGGCTGCTATGACAAACGACCAAGAAAAATTAGGCAGGGATCGTCACGATGGCAAGGCCAAGAGTGAGTGCAGGAGTAAACCCGAACAAGCACTCAAAGTTTGCGAAGTGTTTACCGGTCGATGGGTTGTAGTGGCGGCGATAACCCATCGTGATGCCATTGCTTGCAGTGACCTGTTCGGTTGCAAGATACATTTCGCTGGCTTGTGGCTCAAGATAGCGCATCGCGATTGCGATCGAGTCTGGGTGGGCAACAAATCCGCCGAGCTTGGTCATCGCGTTGGCTGGGATGACGTTTGACTCGAAAATTTGCATGCCGAGCAGACGTGGGATTTGACCATCACGAACGGCTTCAGATCCACCATAATTGAGCGCTTGAGCAACTCCAGAAGAGGTCAATAAGCCAGTGTAGATTTCGCTGTCCGAGATGAAACTAAGTCGATCCGTTGGAACATTGCGCTGAATCAGCGCTTTACGAAGTGCGCCAATCTGAGCGATGGTGTAGTTGGCACCAGCGGTGGTCAGGATCGCAGCACCAAAGTTGGCGACTGTGATCGTGGACCAGATGTCTTGCAACACAATGCGAGCGAGGGATTCGCCAGCTTGGATAGCCAGATTATCCATGACGGCTGCGGAACTGTTGGAAACTTGAACGTCGGTTAGATCAATCGACGCAATCCGATGGTTGTTGATCGATACAGTTGCAAAAGTAATTGCACCTCCACCAGTCTCATAGGATTGGTTAAAAGTAGTTGCGGTAATTCCGCTGATTAGCGGAACTACGATAGCATCTCCTTTGCGGCGAGCGTCTCCGCTGAAGTCGCGAGTAAATGCGTTGAGTGGAGAGAGCTTCGCCACAAAAGCCTGGAGGGCAACTTGGGTGAAGATTTTGTCGTTAAGGGCGATGGATGCCATGGTGATTGATTAGTTGAGAATTGAAATTGATTAGACTGAGTATCGGTTTTTGTCGGAGAGGATTTCGGCTTTGTGCAGGGCAAAGTATTCTGCGGCCTCGGCTGGTGTCATAGTGGCCATGGCCTTGAGATGGCTGACTGGTGCTTCGTTAGTGTCACCGGCAAGAGCTACGGGAGCAGGATGGCCAGTGCTGGCGAGCATCTCGGCAGCGCGTGCGCTGACCTTTTCCTCTGAAACTTCGGTTTTTTCTTCAAGCTCTTTAACCTTGGTTGCAAGCTCCTCGGCTTTTTCGGTAACTTCAACAGCCTTTTCTTGCTCGGTGGCAAGTTCGGCGCGAAGCTGAGTGATAATCTCAGCATGACCGCTAAGTTCTTTGATGCGTGCTTCGGCAGATACAAGATCGGCGCGAAGAGAATCGTTTTCAGCGATGGCAGCCTCGATCTTGAGTGCTTCGTCGTTGCCGGGAAATAATTTAGCGAAAAGGCTCATGCTTTTTGCTTGAGTGTCAAATTTCACGATCTCATCAGCAAATTTTCGATCCATGGCTTCGGCTGCGCCCATCCATGTTTCGGCTTTCATCAGCTCACGCATTTGGTCAGGATTAGCGCCGGTGCGCTTTGCGTAAATAACCGCGATCTCGTTTGAGATTTCATCGAGAAGTTTTGCCGCACGGGCATGCGTAGCAGAATCACCGGCGACTGCTTGGCTGGCTTCGTGAATCATAATGCGTCCTCCTTCGACGATCCGCACCTTGTTGGCCGCCATCAAGATGACACTGCCCATGGATGCTGCCAGAGTGTTGACTGTGGCGATGATCTCGACGCCGCGTCCGCGCATCTGCATCAGCGAATTGTAGACGCGGTAGCCGTCAAGCACCGATCCGCCAGGGGAATTGATCTCGATCTCTAGCGTCTCAAGCGCATCGTTGGCGGAACATTGCAAGGTTCCGACTGTCATGTTCTCAGCAACAGCCTTTTGACCATAGCTGCGCTCGATGTCGGCGATCAAATCGTCTGCGCTCCATGGCGTGACGGCATCATTAAGCCGCACCTTGGCGACCCGGTTTTCGATGGTGAGCAGTTTCATCCTATTGTTGGATTCGGTGTCAAGTTCTGACTGGCGATCTTGGTATTCTTTGACAATATCTACAGGATCAATCACTTCTTCTATTTCAAGAGATGAATAGGCATCACGCGTACGAGCATCATTGTCGATTGCCTCAATTATATCATAACCTTCATCCATCAATTTCTTGGCCTTATATTTTTTGAATTGAACTTCTGCACCTTTCGGAAAATCGCTTAAATGAATTTGTGAATGTGGAACATCATGTGCATTGAGCAAATTTCGCGTTGCTTGCATTTGTGAATCTTGCCGTCCACTAATAATGATTACGTCATGGTCCATCGACTCGTCTTTTAGATAGTCGATTACTTCTTGAACAGGAGAGTCTCCATTAAATAGAGTCCCATCGATATCGCAGATTATTGATGGATTAGGCATTGACTACTTCCGGTGGCGGCATTTCGTTCGGATTAAGCATGGACATTTCACGGTCGTCAACTTCGACTCCGTAAAGCTCAGAGGCATCTCTGGCTGCAATTTTTCTCAGAGCAACTTCCTGCGCTCGCTCGGTGTAATGTGCCTCCAGCGTCTTGCCGCGCATCGACACGATGTCCCGCAGGTTGGCTGCGCCCATCTTCCAGAGTGTTTCTAGCTCCTTGGTGATTCGCCCATCGTCGATGGTAAGCTTTGGTGGAGTCGAGAATGCCCACTGATACCAGTCGGATGATTGCGGAAGATCACCGCGTTTCATCGCTTTTGCGACAGCGTATCCACAAAGTCGTTTTGCCGCATAAAAAAGCAAATCCTGCCGGTCATCAACAGACCGTTGAGCCATTGCAATTTCGGTGCGCTGTGCTGTGCCTCCACCGGCTGCATGCCCATCATAGAATGCCATTGGCCAATTAAGGCCGGCAAACGCGCCCTTGAGCAGTCGGTTGTGGAAGTCAAGGAATGGGTTGCCTGGTCGATTGTTTATAAGCGTCTCGATCTTGCCGCCGCTGTTGGATTTGAAATAACGAACAGTTCCGCCATCAAGCGATTCCACTGTCATGCCTTTGCAAGATTCAGTGTCACCAATGAGCGCATTATATGGATCATCCAGATCAGGACCGCCGTTGTCGTTGTATTCGACAAGTGAGATGCTGCTCATCTGAAGCATCGCCAAACGCTCCCATTCGGTGCTCTGGATCATGTCCCGGCAGTCGTTGATGCAATGCGTTAGGGCAGTCAGGCCTCGTGCCTGGTATTGATATTCGGGATCGAACAGGTGAATGACGTTCTGCGCCGGTAGCCACTGATCTAGATCGCCACGTTTGTCGCAGAAAGCGTATTCTTTAGCCTCGCCGCTTGGAAAATAGGTGATTCCGTCTTGCAGCATTGCGCCTCGATACATCTGCCCGTCCGTAAATCCACGCGGGGTGGCGATCCGGTGGCTTGGAATTCCTTGATATTGTGGAAATCCGGTGGCCGTTTCGGTGAGCAGGATAAAGATTTCACCGTCAACGTCGATACTAGTTGAGAAACTGAACAGGTTTGTCTTGAGGTCGTGCATCCCTCCGCGCCCATCGCCGATGGGGTAAAAGCTGTCGGTCAAAAACTTGGTCGCAAGTTTGCCGAACTCTTCATCTCCGCCGGTGTAAATTGGAACAAATGCCCGCCCAACGGTATACATTCCACGTTGGTTGATGGCATTTTTAATCGGCCCAAAGTTAAGATAGATCCGGCGTGCATGGCTCTGCAAAGTCACCCGATCGAGCGCTGGAACAAGATCGCTGATGTCCTTCTTCTCGACCGGCTCGTATGGACGATAACGCGTGTTCTGGGCAGCGCGTGCTGCCTTATAGCTGACCTGTCTGCCGAATTGATCGAGTATTGCCATGGTATTTGTGTATTAAAATCGACCGAGCGACCGGCTGCTGCTCGGAACGAATCCGATGCTGAGATACTCCATGGCCATCCGCAGGGCGGTCTGGCGTTCGCCTTCATTTAGGCCGATCATTTTTTGCATGGTCACGCCGTTTTTGGTAGCTTGCGTGATCGAGTCCATGCCGCCCTTGGAAAGTGCTCCATTCATCGCTGCATCGAACGCAGTCTTGATTCCGGCAATCCGTTGTGGGTTGCCGTTCGCGTACTGGAACAAATTTTTCGCGACTTCTCGGACGTTGGCGGCCATCGACTAGGCCGAGGTGTCAAACATCAAAGCCGGGTATGATCTTGAGCATGAGCGCGGCCACAATCTGCATGGCCTCAACGTCCCATGCGTGGTTGTTGTTCCGAGTCCGAGTCCACCGATACTCGACCTGCTTGGTCTTGGAGTTGGTCACCTCCTTTTTGATTTCGCTGTCGATCTGCTTGAGAAAGTCAACCGAGATGTCGTCTGGAATGTCCCAGGATCCAGCAATCCCGGTGCGGTGCGCGTGGAGGATGTCCTTAATCCGGTCGCTCGCCCAGTGCGCGTAACGTGCCTTGCCGCCGCCGCTGGCAGTCGCATCCTGGAAGCGCGTGAATGGTCGGTGGATGATGTCGCCATTTTGCTTTTTGTAGGCGAACGAATTTTGGCCGCTGCCGTGAAGTGCCGTCCAGTTCATCCTCGAACAGGCGGAATAGACTTGGTCGGTGTCATACTGCGCATCCACGAATACCATCTGTGGCTTGATTCCGTAGCGAAGTGCTAGGTCATGCACTCCGTCAAACGTCTCGACCCGGCCATACCAGAGCAGCATCGATTCGCCGCTTGCTCGCCATGCGCGAATGCCTGCCCAGAAGTGGTCGCGTTGTTTGTCAACCGTGAGGAATCGGTGCGCTTCGTCCTCGATCTTCTGCTTGTCGGTATACTCGCTCACGAGGTAGCCGTTCCCGACCAGTGCCGAGCGGTTGTCGGTCAAGTCTTCCTCCCATGTCTCGGCTAGCCGCTTCTGAATGAACTGCCGCAGCGGATCCACATTTCCAACGCGCATCGCGGCCTTGGCCTCCAGCCACAGCAGGACGATCTCCCAGAGCGGCTTGCGCCAGTTTGCCAACACGTTGTAATGAAATCCGACATGACCGGGCATGCCAACCGCGGTGGCGACGTATTGCCCAGCCTCAGCCAGCGCTCGGCGCGGTTGCGGTGAGTCGGCGCACGTCCAATCACAATCGGAGTTGTCGCATTTCAGCCGGGCGAGCTGCGCCCGTGCGAGAGGCTCCAAAGTATCGTCCTCATAGCCGACGACGTTGCACCATTTCCAAGGCTGGATGGTGCCGCAGCTAGGGCAGGAAAAGCTGAACTCTCGCTGGTCGGAATGACCCCACGCTTTGTCCAGGTCATCGCCTTTTACACCTGCCTGAGAGAGGATAAAAAATTGCCGGTTCCACCTGTCATGGAGTCGGCCTCGGGCTTCGTTGAGCATGCCGGGTCGATACTGCCACGCCTCGTCGCAAAAGACTCGACGCATAGACTTGGATTGAAGGCCGCTGAGGTTCGCGCCGGTAAGGAACAGGGACATGTGCGGGAAGAGGATCTGCATCTTCCGCTTCTTGTGGCGATCTTCCGGCAAGAGCGCCGCAGTTTCGGGAGTGTTGCGGATCGCGTAGTCCATCCGAGTTTCCGCCCAGTCCTTGAGGTCGTCATCGGTTTGACCGACTAGCAAGGTTGGGCCGGGATCTTCGGCGATGATGTATTGCAATGCCGCTTCCATGAACGTCGTCTTGCCAGTGCCGATGGGTGCCAGAATGACAATTTCCTTTGCGTCGGCGTTTGCTACCACATCGAGCGGCTCGATCTGCCAAGGCGCGTTCGATGTCGAATATTTTGGGGTTAGTCCGTCTTGGATCGCGACGCGGTCGGTCGCCCACTGGCTCGGAGCTAGTCTGGCCGGCGGTCTGCATGCTCTCTGAAAAACGCTTAGTAGTTGATCAATCGCCAGCATCGTTTTCCCATATTTTGGCGGTTGATTCTGAGAGAGTGCTCATGATCTCGTCAACCTTGCCTCGGATGATCCGTTGCATTGCCGGTGGGTCGCAACCCTCAAGCTGTGGCGGTAGGTCGGCCTCCATCCGCAGGATCGCTGCCTTGACCGCAGCCGCGATGCGGATCAGTGCCTCATCAACCATCGACTTCGCCACATATTTCCCAGCCGCCTCCCGCAGCTTGTAAGCGTTGAGCAGTCCGTCGATCTGGATCTTGACCGTCTGCGCCTGATGCTTGTCGGTGACGTTTGAAAGCTGGGCAATAATGGACTCGATATCAATCTGGGTCGGATCTTCACCGGGTGCTTCAATTTTTGTTGCCAGCTTGGGCAACCATTCCGGTTTTAAGGTCGGCGGGATGTTCCGCATGCGCCCAATTTTCACACGGATTTCGTCATCGTTCATCACGTTCACGCCACATCGCTTCCAGTTGGCAAGCGTCTGCATTGACACGCCGATCTCAGCCGCGCGGTCTGTCGCCGTAACCTTCGGCTTTGGCTTACTTTTCAAACGGTTGTTAAATTTTTGACTCATGGGGATCGCAAGCGATGATCCGGAACCTCGATTGGTT
>Ga0209191_1000373_pt1 | contig 35416 bp, 55 predicted proteins | sample S_130626_EF_Meta_FD_187320 | JGI IMG/M metagenome (GOLD analysis project Ga0209191, IMG submission 187320) | Freshwater microbial communities from Lake Simoncouche, Canada to study carbon cycling - S_130626_EF_MetaG (SPAdes) (version 2) | ecosystem: Environmental > Aquatic > Freshwater > Lake ...
ACTGACGAAGAGAAAGATGCCTTCGTCAAAGCACAAGCTAAGTTGTGGGCTTGCGTGGTATCGAACGAAACGCCAACCCCAGAGTCAGTTGAGCAAACCAAACTTGTCTACCCTGTATCGTTACCGGATACGTTTATTACAGCTACTCAACAAGTTGAACAAGCCATTGCCACTTTACGGCTACTTAAATCGCACGTTAAAGACCTTGAGGAGAAAAAAGACGCCGTGGAATTACAGATTCGCAAGTTGATGGCCGACAAAGGCGAAATCAGGTCTGTAGACGGCTCGACATTGGTTACTTGGAAGAGTGCCAAACCAAGCATGAGTTTCTCAGCCAGCCTGTTTAAAACGGCTTATAAAGACCTGTACGAACAGTTTGTGGTGCAGCAAGCCGGCTCACGCCGTTTCTTAGTTAAATGAGAGGATTTACATGAGCAATATCGTACCGTTTGCAGATATGCAACAGATGGCCAAGGCTATCGCTGATTCTCGACTTTTCGGGCTAACAGATGTCAACCAGGTGCTCGCCTTGGGTATGGTTGCTCAGGCCGAGGGTCATGCGTTTGCCACCGCTGCTCGCGACTATCACGTTATTCAAGGCCGTCCAGCACTCAAGGCCGATGCAATGATGGCGAGGTTTCAAGCAGCCGGGGGAAAAGTTAATTGGGAGGTTTACACCGATGAACGTGTCACCGGCAGTTTTAGCCATCCGAATGGTGGATCTCTTAGCGTCACTTGGACTATTGAACAAGCAAGATCGATTGGTCTTGTTAAGCCAGGTAGCGGCTGGCAAAAGTTTCCAAGAGCTATGCTCCGATCACGTTGCATTAGCGAAGGCATTCGATCAGTTTACCCAGGCTCTGTTACCGGCTTCTACAGTCCCGAAGAAGTAGCAGATTTTGAACCTCCTAAAACAAAGGATTTGGGGCGTTTTGATGCCTCACCCTTAAATCCACTACCCGAGTTGCCAGAAAACGCTACAGAGCTTGTTTTAGAGGCTGTAGACCGTACTGGCACGATACCGCTCATGGTGCCTGACTCCGATACTCCGTATTTGTTCGCAATGGACTTGGAAGACTGGATTTTGCAGTTTGCAACCTTATGCGAAAAGATCGGAAAGTCCAAAAAACTTAATGGCGGGGAGCGAAAAGAGAAATGCAAAGCACTCGCCCGTGCCAACGAAGGTTACATTGAGACATTCAATCCTATTCAGAAAACAATACTTAACCAAGCAATTGCAAACGCGGGAGAGGCATGATGGCCACAGGACACATTGAACAGCCAGGTAAAGGCGTGTTGTTTATGAACGAAAAGAAGGTGAAGGATTCGCACCCAGATTGGAAGGGTTTCATCATTGTCACTGAAGACTATAAGGCTGGTGACAAGGTCAAGATCACCGCGTGGACTAAGCAGACTGCTCGCGGCCAGTTGATCTCGCTTGCAGAGGACACTTGGAAGCCTGACCCTAACTGGGTGCCGCCACTACCGATCTCTGGCAAACCCAACATGGTCACCAAGAACTATCCAAAAGAAGTCGGTGGGTTTGATGATTCAGAAGTACCGTTCTGATGCGACACGTTCTACATCTACCGTATCCACCGAGCATCAACAACTATTGGATTGCTAGTGGCCATCGAAGATTCATTTCTAAGCGTGGCGTGGCTTTCAAACAGGCAGTCTCAGAGTATGTTGCGATGCACCAATTGGAATCTTTTGGGGATGGGTCGGTGATTGTCGATATTGTTTTGCGTCCAAGAGATGCAAGGTTGATGGACATTGACAATTGTATTAAGCCAATCTTGGATTCTTTACAGGATGCAGGGTTGGTTGATAACGATAAACAAGTACACCGCGTGTCGATCATGCGGGGCTTGGTTATGAAGGGCGGTGGCGGCTGCATAGTTGTCATCGAAAATAAACCAACAGGGGATAACGATGAACGAACACTTACTTGCTGAAGCGAAAGCACTCCAGGTCGATCTGAAATGGTTTCTTGGAGCTTGCAACACCATACATTACAAAGACGAACAGATGCTTGTGCACTTAAGCAACATCATGGTCGAGTTAATTAAGGGGTACGAGGATGCGACAAAAACACATTAAAGACACGGACGATATGCTCTCTTTGCAGAGCTGCTGGTGTCCGCCGCTAGAGGATGACCAGGAGTACAAGCAATGGAGCAAAATGGTTCTTATTTGCATGGCCATTATCGCAATTACTCTTATTTCTATTGTCACTTTTTGGAATTTTTATGACTAAAATCTTTATTGCAACGCCAATGTACGGCGGTATGTGCACAGGTTCGTACACACAAGGGCTGCTGAACCTCGGTGGCATCTTGCGTGAGGCCGGCATCGAATCAATGATGAGCTTTATGTTCAATGAATCGTTGATCACCCGTGCTCGCAACGCATTGACTCAAGCCTTTCTGAAAACCGATTGCACACATTTGATGTTCATTGATGCTGACATTTTGTTTAACCCAGCAGATCTTGTCACCATGATAAAGGCAGACAAGGATGTGATCGGTGGCATCTATCCCAAGAAAGAAATCAACTGGACTACGGTCAGGCAAGCTATTGAGGCAGGGGTGCCTAATGAGCAGCTCAAGCACCACACAGGATCGTTTGTGGTTAACCTGGTGAACTACGCACCCTCGGTGACCGTGCCAATTGACCAGCCCGTGGAAGTACAGAACATGGGTACAGGGTTTCTACTAATAAAGCGTGAAGTGTTCGATAAACTCAAGCCTTGCGTCCCATCGTATTCAAATGACGTTTCCGATCTCGGCAACACGATTGGGGCGAGGGAAGTTATACATGAATATTTTGCAACAAGCATTGAAGAATCCACTAATCGACTACTGTCTGAAGACTATCACTTTTGTACGATCTATCGGGCAATTGGTGGGCAAATCTGGGCAGCACCGTGGGTGGTACTGAGTCACATAGGCACCTATGCGTTTGAAGGTAGGCTGGTAGCCGCACCATGACACACTTCACTCAAGACTGGTTTAGTCACAACATTGAAAACTTTATTATTATTAAAGAGATGATGCCTAAATGCAAAAGCATCCTAGAGATTGGTTGTTTTGAAGGCAGGGCAACGTGTTGGATGTTAGAGCATATGCTGTCTAGAGATGGCGATATGGTGTGTGTTGATACGTTTAAAGGGTCTGAAGAGCACAGTCAAATTGAATTGACCGATATGTATAAGCGTTGGCAGTACAACGTGGATGCATCAAGCGGTGAGGATCAAACTGTTGCTTGCTATGTCGGGACTAGTTATGAAATGCTTGCCCGTCTGATTTCTGAAAAGCAAAGATTTGATTTCATCTACATTGATGGCAGTCACACCGCCCCCGATGTAATGACAGACGCTTGCATGGCTTGGGGAATGCTTAAACACGGTGGCATCATGCTGTTTGATGATTACCTGTGGACAGATATGCCAGGACTGTTGCACCGCCCTAAACTTGGGGTAGATTTCTTTACCACCCTGTTTTCAGAACAAAACGAACTGGCTTTACTAGGCTATCAATACGCTTTACGCAAACTTTAACGCTTGGCGGTGCGCTTACTCTTACGAAAGGCTTTAGCAGTAGGCGCACCTTTAGCACCAGGCTTTCTCATCCGCTCTTTAGAGCCACGCTTAATCCGCGCACGTTTGCGGTGAATATTGGCATACAAACCGTCTTTCATCTGCTGCATCCCCATCTTCGTCTAGCGGCTCGACCGCGATCACCTTTCCAAGATTTAGACCTTGCACAAAACGACTTGTGGCGCGGGTTCTTCGGGTCTTTAGTCGGTGCCTTAAGTTTACTGCCAGTTGCACGATTAGTCTTGGCTCGACCCTTCGCAGTCAGTCCTGCGCCTCTTGAGACAGAAAGTTTCTCGCCGCGGCCAACAGATAGATTTGGATTCTTAGCCATTATTCACCATTACAAGAGCTTCGTTATGGACACGGACAAGGCGGTTCATCCAACCTAATTCATTTACAGGGTCGTGCAAACTGATATAAAACTGTTTCTTTTGACTGCTAAACCTTTCAATTAAATCAACAGGGTCTTGCGTAATGGTCGCGGCAAAGGTCAGTGGCCCCATCGCACCATCAGGATAAGCACCCACCGAACGCTGCAACGTAAGCACCGATTGAGCCACGCCGGCATTGACCGCATAATCAAACAAAAGGTAATCAATACCGCTGGGCATCCGGTCGCACCAACACCGATCCCAGTAGAAGCGTTTGTACAGCGGCTCAACATCACTACACATTAGTGACTTCATTTCATCAATCGTGGCCGTGCGCTCAACGTACATTTCCCACGTTGTCTGGGTGACACCAAGGTTAGTCGCGCCACCTCGGTCAATCACAAACCCGCCTTCCGAGGAGAGCAGCAACTTAAACGATTGATCCCAATTTTCTTTCATTTCTTCTGTGAGTAGAAAAGTGTTCGATCACCAAACAAGTAGAAACCTACAGCACTTGCAAAATTGTTTACAGCAGGGTTTTCTTGCCCCGACAACATCATAAACGACCAAGTGCCGAGCACAATAGCCCCTACAGCGGGTCTCATTAGCCTCACAACGCTTTCAACCCACGGGTAAGTAGTGCCGCCACTCCCTGCGTTGTTCATCGCTTTAAACATCTCTAAATCAACGGTACGCATTTGCGTGTATTCAGCAATGTTTGTTGGTTTGTATACGTCAGTCTGGATGAACCGCCCGATCAAAGACTTACCAAGGTCTACCGCCAGTGGCCCTAAGGCCGCAAGGATGGTTAGCGGGTCCATTACAAACCCTCGCCTGGCGTAAAGTAGCACTCAGAAGTGCCGCTCTCTGTGATAAACGCAATGTACAAACTGTCTGAAGGCGTAAATTGTTTAGGCACGGTTAGCACCATGTTTTGATTAGGCACCGCTACATAAGCATATTGAGCAACACCAGGTGCAGGAACAACGCAAGTCACCGCAGAATTGCCAATGTTGAAATAGACGGGTTTGCCTGTAGTGCTGCTTTCATGGCTTGCAACCAACAAGTTACGACAATTAGTATCAGACAGAATTTGAATACGTTGACTAGTGCTTGTCGCGTTTGCTTGATAGGTTTTGCCCATCGCTTGAAAAGCAATGTTGTTAGCCATGATTAGCAGATCCGTCCACCATCCGCATTGCCAGGCTTGCTGGTAGAACTATCCTTGGTATCACGGTTGCCATCAAAACGCCACACAGACGTAAAGCCACCCTTGGGCAACTGACCACTTTGCCATTTATTGTTACCGTCCTTACTGCCATCTCGCGGCAATTGGACGCGAACAGACTTAGCAATTTGTTGGTTCACATCACTCGGTCTTTTGATCTTTTCCATTTGTATTCCTTTCTTTCACGTTAATAATAAGATACGAGAAAATGGCAAAAAAAGCCATAGTTGCTAATCTTTCCCAACCAGGCGCATACATCACCCAACAGGCCAAACCAAACGATAAACCCAAAGCCAAAATCACCAACAACCGCTGACAAATAACATCAAGTGCAAGGCGCACCAAACTAATCGCATCCATGTATATCCCCTTTAGGAATACACAGTTTAACTATCTTCTTCATCTGTTGCAATGAAGCCTGATCCCCATTCATCGTCACTTATTTTTTGCTTTAGCTTCTCTACGTTGATCGAACGGTCTAGAATCTTGCACTTATCGGTCAGCGAGGCTGTCGGATCGTTCATGACATCTTTGAGCAACTTCTCAATTGCACGTTCTAACTCTGGGTTAATACCCTTGGATTTCTTGCTCATTCTTGCCCCGCAAAAGATACGGCACCACCCGCAGTCAAGCCGCCAGTTGCACCAATTGCACGTTTAATCATATTGTAAATAGTCTCAGATTTCTGCGCGGCTGAGATTGGAGTAAGCAAAATGGCCTTGAGCGTATCACCCATCTCTAGCATCTGATCCACCGATGCCAAGCCGCGGCTGGTCAATCTGTTTGAGATTTCTTTAAACGTCTGCTCGCCCATGTTGGGACGCGAGGCAACCAATTGACCAATAGCGCGACTCATGCTGTCTTGCAGATCGGGGCGCGACATAACCATGTCAGCCAACGCATCCCACTCTTTTTCGTTTGAGCTAAAGAAAATATCACGCAACCGGCTTTCATCCGTTGTGTTGGCCAGTAGTTCGTTTGCTTTCTTTTGAGCAACTTTGTTAATTTCTTCTGCTTCTTTTGTTAATTGCCCAGCTTGTTTTGCAGTTTCTTTTTCCCCTGTTTTAATTTCTTTTTTTAGTACATCTATTTCTTTTTTTGCAACAGGAGCTTCATTTTTAGTAATGCGCTTTTCTACAGAAGATGCTAATGCTTCTGCTTCTTTTTGAGCACCAGTTGTGATGCCTTGCGCTTGCTTCTCAGCATCAGTCAGCATTGCAGCAGAACCTTCACGACCCTCAGTCAACGCTTTTCTAGCTATTTTGGCTTGCTCGGTTGTTCTCTGGCCGGTGCGCGTCTTAAGATCAGAAGTCAGTCTAGGAATAGTCTCGGTGCCTAACGCTTTTGCTAACGTTCCACGCTTCTCAGAAACAGCCTTTGCGGTCAACGCAGAAACAGAGCCAGCTTCCAACTCTTTTTGCAGAGTCGGAAAATTAACAATCCAATCTTTAACTTTAGGATTTTGAACAAACGTTTTAATCTGGTCGGGTGAGGAGAACCTTAATTGTGTTGCAACAAATTGCCGCGCCATCTCTTCTGCGCGAGGCTTGCCAACAATTGCCGATAATTGCTGAACCGACTCCGCGTTGTTAAACAGCACTGGGCCAATGTCAGCTGCATAGCGTTTAAACAGCTCCGGGTCTTTTACGTTCTTGCCGGTTAACACTTGGCCAACAGGCGTGTTCAAGACTTTTAATGGTTCAGAAGACTTTTGATACCCTTTTAAGTAAGCATCCATCAAGTCTTTGCCAACCATGTCCTTTTGGATTTCTTCAATAGCGTTTGCTATGCGCCCAGACTGTTGCTGCGACATCGCGCTTGCACGTTCTTTAGGCAATCCAAAGGCTTCATCACGATAGATTCTGCGTAACTTTTCAAGTGCGTCAAAACTTAAACGCTTGTCTTGACCGCCAGTACCGCCACCTAAAAGCGCATCCATCTCGGATTGCATCCCGCCTTTAGCCTGGGGAGCACCGCCTTTTAATTGAGCTAACAACGAATCAAGCTCGGATTGCAATTGCTGGGGGTTTGAAACTAACCCAGACTCAGGATCAAACTTTTCTCTTTCAACAACACGAACAAAGTTTTGATACGCAGGACTGTCTGTCCGATAATCAAAACCACCCGCCTCTTTCTTGCCGGCAGCAGTACGAACATTGTTAATGTTTGTTTTGACTTCTGTTTCACGAGCTGCTTTTAAATCTTTAGCTACAGTTTCAGTCTCTGATCTAGCAGTCTGACCAAAAGGAGTAGCCTCAACTGGCTCACCAATTGCTTTGATCTCTTGCGAGGCTTTTTCTACGCGCTGGCCACTGGTCTTACGCAAATCTTGAATGGTCTTTTGGACACGCTTAATCTCTGTAGCAGTCTGGTCTTCATCTGCTTTGATTCGCCTACGCGCATCATCAATAATTTCTTTAGCATCTGTCCTAGCTTTACTCTTAAATTCAGCACTGCCAGTTTCTGCTTGATAGCGCAATTGAGCAGCCTTGATGTTGGCTTCTTCAAGAATGATCTGCCCTCTTGCTTCAGCGGTTTTACGCAAATTATCAGCGTGTTGATCAAATTGATTTTGTATGGCGTTAATGCGTTGAGTCTTTTCAGGAATGGTAATGTTTGCAAAATCATCAACTAATTTTTTAGCTTGATTCTCTAACGTTAACCCTTGATAACGTGCGGCATTTACCGTGTCATCAGCCATCTCTTTTAGGCCACGATAAATCTCAAGTTGAGGCTCAAGAGAGCGTTCGCCCCCACGGATACGATTGAGTTGTGTCTCAATAATTTCTCTAGTTCGTTGAGGCATCTTTTCTGTTGCACTTGGGTCTTGCATCAACTCGCCAATTCTTTTTGATCCTCCGCGCAAAAAAGAACCAACTCTAGAACCAAGTAGGTATGTCAATGGTTTCAACATAACAGGGGCAGCGGTTACAGCTAAAGCATCTGCCGGCATTGTGTACATTCGAGGAATGCCAAGCATTTCCCCGCCTTGCTCAATAACATCTGACGCCGCACCGGTTGCGCCACCAGCAGCCGTTCTTTTTGTCGTGGATGTTTTGCCAAATTCTTTACCAAATGTTTCTAGAGCTTTGCCGGCTCTTCCGTATGGCGCAGGCAAGATAGAAGCAAGTTTACCAACGCCTTGTGCCAATTTAGGTGCAGCCGCCATAAGCGCACCACCACCCGCTGTAGCTACACCTGTTTGTACGCCACTATATTCGTTGCGTTCTGGGTCTTCAGTGAGATAAACATTTAAACTTTCGCCTAAACTTTTGACACGTTCTTTTACCGCAGGATCACCCGTGCCGCGCTGTTGGCGAAATTCTGTCGATGGCTTTTCAGCGTACTTAGCAAAAGGATTCTCAGTGCTAGTACTTTCTGTTTTGTATTTAGCAAAAGGATTTTCAGAGTTGCTTGTAGCCATTATTTACGCCCCAAAATTCGGTCAGCAGAACCCGCGCCAAACGTCTCATCAAACGCATCACGCAACGCATCAGGATTTTCTTTTAATTCTGCAATAGCCCTCGGATCAATTTGAGGCGTTGACTTTTCTTCTGTTGGAAATTTAATTTGAGCAAATTCTGTAAATGACATTTTTTTCTGGTCAGCATTTAATTTAGTACTTTCACCAGCCCTTACAGCGTCTGTTACTTGTTTTTGAGTAAATGGTATAGCTTCTTCAACTCTCTTTAAATTAAATCTCAACAAGTCTTTTTCTCCAGCCGTATAGTTGTCACTTGCTAATGCTGTTCGTACGCCATCTTCAACAATACGTCTCATCTCTGCAAGTTTGTACAACGCAACGTTAACTGTTGAGCCTTTTTGTATAATAATTGCCTGTTCAATCTTATCGGTCAAACCAACCAAGCCTGTTGCCGCGCCACTTGTTTCTATTGTCGCTAAGTTTCTTGCTACACCAGCCAATGCGGTTTGCATTAAAAATGCTGTTTGATCTGTCATTTTTTGATTTAAAACAGATAATGGTGCAGTAAATAAACTACTAAAATTTTTCTGCCCAAAAACAGGGTTTGCTGTTGTAACAGGCAAGTCCGAAAGAGCTTGAACTGCTCCGCTTACTTGAGACATTGCACCGGTAATTCTACCGACTTGACCGGCAACAGCACCTTTGCCACCTGATTTGCCGCTACCTAATGCACTAGGTTTATACAAAGGTTCTGTTGTAGGATAACGCCCTGTTGCGTCCATATATACCGGTGTACCGTCTCTTTTAACCATAAACGGTACTTCAGTGTTAGTCATGTCAGGAGAAAATCCTTCAGGCAACTTTAACGAAACAAACTTGCCTGTCTTTGAATCCATGTACCCGCGCTCACCCGTTTTAGGATTAACAAGTACATTCTTCTTATCCGCGTTTTCTCTGTCCAAGTCTATCTTTGCAGTTGCTTGAGTTTGTCTATCGCTTAACTGCGCTAATTGAATCTGAGTGCTCGCAATCTTGTCTGCTGATTGAGCATCTGCAATTGTGGCAGCAATACCCGCGTTATATTTAGCTTTGAAAGACGCAATGTCTTGAGCAACAGTTTGATCCCTAGTTTTGTACTTCTCAAGAATCACAGACAACTCTGCTTGCGCTTGTTGCACCTGACTTTGCATCCGCTTCTGATTCATATCAAATTCTTTTTGATAGTTTGCAATCAGATCAGTGCGACCTTTTTTGTAGCCGTCCATAATGCCGGTCATGCTGTTTAAAACATTTTGAGCAGACATTTTGCCTGACGTACCGAGCATGACTCCTGCAATCGCAACAAGACCACCGAGCTGCGAGAAGTCGGCAACAGTCTCTTGAGGAATCTGAATTGGCTGCGCCATCTTCTTGCCAACATCAGAAATTGTTTGTTGCTGTTCGCCAACCTCGCGTATTTTTTCCTCTTGAATAGGCGCATTTAACCGTTTAGTTTCTTCAGCAACAGCCGATTCCATACCCGCTTGAGCCTCTGCCCCAGCACGGACTTTCTGTTGGATTTGACCAGGTATGCCACCTAACTTGGTGCTTAGTGTGTCTGCTAATGCCATGATTTATCCTTTAAGCAACAGGTTTGCCGGTATATGGGTCATACTTCATGTCCCCGCGACCAGACTGACTAAAACCAACTTGAGCTAATGAAGTATAAAAAGTCTTCAGGCTCTGCGCTACGTCTTTATCTGTTTGCAAGGCCAACATAATTGCATTAACTGTGTACTGATCTGCAATACCGGCTTGTTGCAATCCTACGCTGATCGCCTGTTGCTGAATGCCAGTTGCCATGTTTTCTTGCGCTTGTTGCAGTGCAATAGCCTGTTGTTGATACGCGGCACCTTGCTGATATGTGGCCAACCCTTTGTCTAATTGCTGTTGAGACAATTGAGCTAGTGCGCTTTCTTCAGCGACACCGGCTTGCATTGCACCGACACCGCCACGCTTGCTAATGTCTTGCTCTGCACGGGCTTTGAGTGCCGCAATTGCTTGTTGATTAGCAGGAGTTAAGTTTCCAGATACTGCGCCTGAAATCATACCTGTACCTAAATCTCTTGCTGGCGCACCTAACGCTGCTAAGTTAGTTGCAGACGCTGCTCCTGTTGTTCTTGCTGAGTCTGATATTTTTTGCAATTCTGCTTGAGCCACCGCAGAGCGATCCATAACCTTTGGAGCCATTGCAGACACTTGTCCAGCCGCGGCCTGACCTTGTGCTGCCGCTGTTTGCCCTTGTTTGGCACCGTAAGCACCAAGACCACCGAGCAATCCTAGCTTGGCAAGGTTGGCAGGATCAGATAAGTATTTTGTGACACCATCCATGATCCCAGGTTTTTCTTTGTCTGTCGGGGCTGTTACATCTGCGCTTGATTTAAATCCCGCAGACGGGTCTTCATAGAATCCTTGAGTTGGTTGACTAAATTGCGAATAATCCATTTCCGGACTTGTTTGTAAAGCCGGCAAATCTTCACTTGATTGAAAACCTTCAGACGGGTCTCCAAAAAATCCCTCATCTTCATACTCAGGCAAGCCAGTATCAGGGTTAATTGAACCACGACCACCGCGGCGTTTAAGCAGCGCGGCTTCTTTAGGCGTAATGTGAGCAAGCACGGTATCTCTGCCACGCCCCTTAGAACGTAACACTTGCGCCAATGCCGCTAGATCGGTGCCTAACGACTTACTTAATGTTTTGCTCATACTTGACTCCCTGTTTCGTCTTTGTACCTTAGAGACGCTGTATTCCAAACGTTTTGTTGCTTGCCTGTACCGCCACTCGGACTATCAACAGACCCCGCATCACTTGGATCACCCACCCGTAGGGCTTGCGCCAATGCTTGACTACCCGGCTGACCTGGCGTTGATGCTTGCCCAGTTATTAACGCCCCACCATAACTGTTCGGTGCTGTACTAGCAATATAAGATGGCAATCTTGTGCCGGTAGGCCCATAACTTGTAGATGGTTTAGATGATGTTGAATCTTGTGCGCCATCAACACCAAATAAACTAGATACGGTTTTAGATATTAATGGCTGGCCTAATTGCCGTGCTGCTGATCCTAACTGTTTGTTTGCATTAGCGGCTGCTGCATCTTCTTTTGCGGTATCCAACACAGGTACAGGTTTGCCCTGATCATCCAATAAAATATTACCAAATTCATCAAATTGGTATTCTGGGGGATCAATCGAGCCGCTTGCAATTAGATTGATTGCATCAGGGTTCTCATTTGAAACGTTGCTGCCAGAAGTATCTTCGGCTGAAGTTACGCCACCAACACTTTGTCCCAACACTTCACTTAATGCGCCTGTCAACCCGCCTTTTGCGGCACCAGATAACGCCCCTGTCCCGCTTAGACTGCCAGACAATGCACCGCTAAGTGCGCCACTTACGCCTTTTGCTACAACGTCTGCGGCATCCTTATCAAGAACACCTTGTAGTTGAGTCGAGACTGCGCTGTTGATATAAGGAGCTACACCGCCCGTTACACCACCGGTTACCGCCCCAGTAAGAACATTGCCGCCTGTTAGAGCAGAGGTGAGTGCGCCTCGACCCGCCCCCACAACCGCTGAAGCCGCAGTCGAAGCCGCTGAAGCAGACAATCCCATGCCTTCAAAAGCACCCACAACCGGAGCCAATATTGATGGCATCATATACGGTGCAGCAATAGCAAAGGCTATTTGCATAGCCAGTTGCGTATCTTTTGGAATCTGACCGCCGCGCTTGCCTGGGTCATTGATGTACATCAAATCTTTGACCGTGCTCCCCGTCTCAGCAGGAATACCCGTATTGTAAGGAGTGGTGGTGCCTGTGCGTGGATCAATAAACAGCAACTGACCTTCTTCATTGCGCTGCTGAACTGCGCTGTTAATTGACGGCTTTTCGCCTGGCTTTAATACCAAGCCAAGTGACGTTGGATCAATAACATAACTGCCTTCTTTACTAGCTCCACCGCTGCGAACCGTATCAATCAAAACGCCTTTTAAGTTTCCTTGAGCGTCATAAAATTGAGTTGGCGTACCTTCATAATTTCTGCCTGTTTGTACAGGTAACGTATTTGTGTCAACAGGTTGGTATGTTGGCCCTTGAGTTGCTGGATCAACGGCTTTTCTTTCCCCCGTAATTGGGTTGATAAAGTAAGGAGCCTCATACCCACCGTCATCATTACGACCACCGGATTGATATTGATATTCGGTTAAACCTTTTGATTGCCCTTCTGCACTGTTTATCAGCGTTGATTTAACCTGTTCTTCTGTCCACCCTTGGTTAAGCAAATTAGTAAACGTAGCCAAGCCACTTGGGTCAGCTTGCCGTCCCAATGTTTGTTGGTAAATATTGTTTACTGTATCTGCAAGTGACATTATTTTCTTAGGAAAAATCCATTTTTTTATACGGGGGGAATCATTTTTTAATTAGGAGACATTAATATTTAAAGCAGCAGCAATTTGTTCGTGAATATAATAATGTGACGCAACCCAATCGTAGAAATCATCCTCATTATTAAAGTCAACATCAAGCATATTAAACGGATTATTAAGTCCTAAAAGGGACGCAAATGACTGATGTTCGTCTTGATGCGCGAGCAACCAATCGTCTAAATTGTCTGGATTAGCCTCTGTAATTGGGTATGCAGGGACTTGAATGCCTTGATCCATGAAGGTTTCGCGAAATAACTGATGCTGAACCCCGTTTTCAAACAAGAATTCACTCAACGAATCTAAATCGCCAAACTTAATCACGGACAAGGTTGCCATGTTCATTACTTATCAACTTTCTTGTCTAACTTATCAAATATCTTCTCAAGCATGGATTCAATCTTGTTGTACTGAGATTCCATGTCTGTCTTTCTAACGTAATTGCTTGGCAAATCAATTTCAATCTTTTTAATGTCATCTTTGAGCTTTTGTACAGCGTCCCATAATTGACGGAAGAACCAACCCGCTACAGGTAACGCAACACCAAACGCCAGGTTGAAAATGTTTTGCCAATCCACGACATTCCTTTAAACCAACGGTTCAGTAATGACTTGCAAGTTATTTGCAGCTAGGGCGGCTTGCCAGTCTGTACCGAAGTACATCTTCTTTGCCCATGTCACATCGTTTGCCATCTGATCCATCTCGGCGTTTGACCACGGTCCAGAGGTGACATAGTTGGTCGCAGGGGCTAGTCCATCAGCAGACGCACCCACGATGAAGACGGTATCGCCCATATCAGCCTGTGCAGCGGCTTGATCGGCGGCTTTGATAATGACGGTTGCTTGTGTGAAGTCGCTCATTTAGTAAGCCTTGGTTTTGCTATTGACGTAGGTTTCTGTATTGGCAATCTCTGTGGCGGTCAGGGTTTTGCCGACTATGATGGTTTGGAATTCTAGACCGTTAAAAGGTGAGGATGCACCTGCTCGCCTACCAAAATACATTGCGTAATTGCCGTAATTTCCCGTACCTTGTGTTGAAGTACTTGATAAAACAGATGTGTTATTTAAATATAAATTTAATGACGGCGCAGATATATTGGCAAGTATTTGTGCTGTTTGAGTTGTAGGCGCAGCAAATGAAGACGCAGACGCGCCCGAAACAAATGTTGTTCCTCCGCTTCCTGCGCCAAAATTAGCCGCAGCAGAATTTGGTGCGCTTAAATAAAACGCGCCGCTATTTGACGTAGAGTTAACGCTTAATTCTATTGCGTATCCCGCCGCCGCGTCACTTAACTTTCTCAAACCACTAAACACGCTCATCTGCGCCGTAGCAGTAAAGTTAATGCTTACAGTCGAGAGTGATTGATCTAAGCCGTTGTACTTAATGTACTGAGGAAACCCTACGGTGTCGTAGACGGATGAGGTGTCTACACGCTGATAGGTGGGGATTAAGCCTGTGGCTTGGTTGGCGGGGCGAACGTCTGCGCCCCAAGCGTAGATTCCATAACCTACTGTTCCTACATAAATTACAGAACTACCGTTGCCTAATGCAGGGTTAATAACAAATTGCCACGCAGCAGCAGTTGTTGTGCGTGTAACAGAACATTGATACCAACCGTTGCCTACATATGTTGATGTAGCCGTGCAACCAGTACCAACAGTACCAACACCTCCACTACCATCAGCGGCAAGATTAAACCAAGTTGAATTAATTGAACCTGTTGAAAGATAAACAGACGCCCATGTGCGTTCAGCAGCTTTTAGATAGACACTAAAGGTATGCTGCGCCGCTACAACAGTCTGAATTTGAACCAAATAGTGTTCAAGACTTACAGTACTATTTTCTGCTAATTTATCAGCGGTATTGCCGCCCAATGGGTCGGTTGTTGCGTTGGCGGTAATAGTTAAATTGGGTTTAATCCACGCCGCATTATCAAACTGCTCAGTCTTAGTCAGCAAGTTATACCGCGCCGACAGGGTTGGGCGATTGGCGGAGGTGGCTTGAGTACGATGGTTATTGTTGCCTGACAGGTCAAGTTGTTTGCCGACAGGCGATTCAAGCACCGCTGCAACTGTACCCGCCGAATCTTGGTACATCGAACTAGTCAGGCTATCGTCATACCAAACACCTTGGCTACCGTCAGCAAAGAGCGACAGGGGGCTGAAGGCTACGCCACCGGCACTTCTATTATTGTGTCTGCTTAATCCACGGCGCATGACTAAATCCCATCACCTGGCGTAATGTACACAGTCGAGTTTGCTGATGCCGTGCCTGTGAAGTAAGCACCAGGTACAAACGAAAACACTTGTGTAGTGCTCGGCAACAATGGGATAGCCGCACCGGAGCTAGTGACGTTTGCAGAATTAGTTGTTGCGTTAGCAGCTGCAACACCAACGCCGAGAAACACCGTCTGGGTGCTTGGATTCTGCACAAGGTATTGATTAGCCGAGCCAGTTGTTGATGTCGCTTGTACAGGCGTAGGCGCAGTTGAAGCCGCAATAAACGTTACCGTGTTGCCCATTGGGGTAAAAGCCATGATGCCCATAATTTTTCCTTAATTAAATTTACAAATTTTTCATCAACATTGAAATATTAACCGCACCGGCAAACGCTGAGATATTGATGGACATTAGACTATCCTTGTGTAGAAATCATAGTTAATCACCCAAGAACTCGTCTTTAGGTTTAGTCTGACCTGTTGGGTCATCACCTTTAGCCGCATCAAAATGACGTTGGATTTCTTGATTAATGTGCATGACCAATGGCGCTGCACGTTTAAAGGGAATCTCGCCTAACGCTTCGTTAAGCACTTGTAACTGTTGTTCGTTAAATTCAAGTTTCATTTTATGCAATCCAACATGGAATATAGTGAGTTGTTCCGCTAATAACTATTGTTAACCATTTTGCGGGTGCTTGACCGCTAGTTGCACCGGGCTTATTTGTGGCTGAAAATAATGCCGTTGATGATCCTGTAACAGCTTGACTTGAACCTTCAAAACGTAAAATTCCAGTGTTTTTTATTGTTAGCCCATTAGCATTATTTAAAACAGCAGTATCAGAACGTACAGTTAACGATTGAACTCCACCTACAAATAATTGTATTCCTGTGTCTGTTCCGACAGCGTACTGAATATAGTCATTGCTGTAATTATTTGTTACCCAAGCAATACCGCTACCGCCCGTGGGCGTAGCTGTATTATTTAAATAAATGCGTTGATTAGCTTTTAAACTAATAGCAGATTGATTTGCGCCAAAATCAACCGGAACCAAATCAAGTCCATTTTTCCATAAACCACTAGCTAAATATATAGAATCAGCAGGGACAGAACCGGTACTTTGCGCTGTGTAACCCGCCCAAAATACATTTTTTGCACCAGTGTTATTTGTTCTACTTAAATTATTTACAATACCTACACAAGCAACATCATAGCCATCATCTTGTAAATTTACTTCGTATGGATTTAAATATACTCCATTAGCACCAGCGTCCATTTGCCCCGCAAAAAGACCCGCCGCAGGGTTTGCTAAAAAGCTAGTTGATCCCGCTTTAGTACCTGTTACAAGTCCTGATCCAAAGTAACATACTGTATCGCCTTGACCAGAATTTGTTACTTTTGTAGTAAAAGCATTGGTTAATGTTCTTCCATCATTAAGGGATGTAGATTGATTCCAGCCAGAAGTATTAAAAAGTTGTGTGTAAAAAGCAGAGGTTTCATAGGATATGTAATATCCTGATGCAGGTTGAGTTAAAGTTGTAGCACCTTGAATTACATGACTTACAGGAAATTGAATTCTTGATATATCACCATTAAACGCAGTTAAAACACTACTTTGGTTTCCTGTTGATGTTGGGGGACTAGAAACAATAGAAAAGTACGGAGCTGATTTATTTCCGTCTGCTGTTTTAATTTGCCCAGAACCAATCTGTTTACCAGATAAAAAAGTAAAATTTGCGGTTGTAGTTGAGTAAATTCCAGATGGGGCATAAACAGGAATGTTTAATTCCGCATTTTGAATAGCAGCCGTGTCATCCGCAACGCCATCACCCACAGCACCAAAGTCTTTAACCGAAACAGACTCTTGCAGTTTATTCTGTACCGTGCGTGTGACTGCGCCTGTGCCGCCTTGGTTGTAGTTTATATTTGAAGAAGTTCCTAGAGCTGCAAAATTGGCATCCAATTGCGATAAAGGAATTGGAGAAGACGCAGTGGCAAAAGTATATGGTACGGTCATATTAAAACCTTGTTCTCAATTCATGTTCAAATTCAAATGTGTTGTACGAAAAACCAGGTGCTTCTGACGTTACGGTTAATCCTAAATATTTGCCCCATTGTTGAGCATCTGATTTGTACAAATAATAACCTTGTGTGTATACCCAAGGAATATTTACAAAACTATTGTTTGCCCAAGGAATAATTTGCAAATTGTTATTTACCCACGTTGCTTGGTCAATTAACACATAAGGTGGGCTTGATCCGTATTCAGAATCAACAGTTGCAATAATTTCATTACCAACAGCACCCGTTGCTTCAATGCCAAATTTTAATGCTTGCTTAGTACGAATTGGGTCAGCCATTGACAACAAAGCCGTTTGCACTCTTGACGTAATAGTGGCTGAAGCGTTGCCATACAATTGATATAAGCTAGTACCTGAAGTGCCAAATAGCGTGACTAAGCCACCAACTGGCACAGACGTTACAAAATTTAACGCATCACCTTGAGAAGTTAAAAACCATTTTTTATCAAAAAACACTGCTTGAATATACCGATACGATTCTGTAAATATTGCATCGTAATATCGAAAATTAAACGCCGCACAAAGAATATTATTTAACAATACCTGACCGGCATAAATTGGATAACTAAAATCAATGTTTGGAAACATTCCGTCTAGGCCGTCTGACAATTTAGATGTTGTTGAACCAACCAACGCATAAATCCCGTAGTCGTTTAAAAACAACACAGACCGAAAATAAGGAAAAATAGCGTAAGGGCGTTTGCTGCCTACTGAAGCAGAGACGTTGGTGTTTGTAAAAATGGTGATGCCGTTGGTGTCCACCCGAACGTCAGAAAACACGTTGATTGAGTCATCACCAAAAATGTACAAAAAGTTATTCGCGGCAAGAATCTGTTGAATGTTGCCATGCAATGTTGAGTCTGTTAGAACAAAAGAGCCAGCTGACACACTTGTGAAGTCTGAGTAGCTTCCAGCCGCAGAATAATAAATAGTCCTACCGGCAGCAATAAAAACGCGACCGCTAAAAGAAGCAATCCCGCAATTAAGGTCGCTGTTAACAATCCCTTTAAGAACAGCACCTGAACCTCCTCCACCGCTCACTGTGACAACCAAGTTGGCAGCATTGGTGTAGCCCGACCCTGGGTTGGTCATCACAACTGTAAATACTGCGCCACCTTTTAATACTGCCGTGCCAGCAGCACTTGACCCACCACCGCCACTAAAACTAACAACGGTGTTTGCAGAATTTGTATATCCAGTGCCGCCAGAGATGACAACTGCGGAAGCTGTCCCATACTTAAAAGTAACAACTCCTGCAATAGCAGTTGCGTTTGCGCCACCACCACCAGAGATAGTCACGGATGGGGGCGGTGTCGAATATCCTGTTCCTGCGTTTTGCAAAGAAACTAAGACAACAGTGTTTGCTAAAACTGAAGCTGTAGCGTTAGCTTGAACGCCATTAGCGTCCGTAGGAGCACCGATCACCACGGTAGGGTTACCTGTGTAGCCAGTGCCGCCGTTGGTGACTGCAATGATGCCTACAGAGCCTACAGATACAACGTTGTTTCCATCCCAAGTGTAGTAACCCTTGAGCGGATCAAGAATTAGCATCCGTTCATTTTTCCACTGGCTTGTCTTAATGTCAGCATTAGAAAATGTACCAGTGACTGCTACGTTGCCTTTAGCTTTAGTGGTTAAGTTGTAATACTCGGCACGACCATCTGCTTGAAACGCAATAACAAAATCTGTAACGTCAATGTTGCAAGACGTTAAGTGAGTGACTGTATTTGCCCAAACAATTGCATTTCCTGCGCCATTTTTAGAAGTGATGGCATTAGGAATAATTTTTAAATTTCCATTTCCAATTGGTTGTGCGTTTTCAACCCAAGAAAACTCTTCTTCTTCAATCGCTGTACGGTTAGCCTTAGTGTTAAGCCCTCTAAATTGCTTAACAACTTTGTAACTTTTTTTCTGCTCTGCCGCGGCCATGATTAATACGGGCTGCTGTAAGGAGACGGAATCCTGCGAGTAAACACAGAATTCAAGATACTTGTGGCTTGCTTGATATATTCTTGTTTATAAATCTCGGCTTCGCCAAAAGACTGTTCGTAATACTTAGCCAAGTAGGCTGCATAAAACTTTGGTGCGCTTGTGTACGGGTCTTGAATTGAGTCTGCAACTGTTGGCGCGGCCAATACAAGATCGGTCGGCAAAACCACTGTGTCAATCTCAAGTTGATAGACTTGATCTGGGATTGGCCCAATATAAATTGTGTTTTGCCCATAGATTGAAAACGCAGCAGGACGGCCAATTGAATTCTGCCAAAACCGCAACCTGGCGTTAAAGTCACTCCACGACAAGTAATCTAACGGCACTCGCGAGTTACCCCAGTACAAGTTGACATTTAAAATATCAAGCGTGTTTGCACCTTGCGGCAACGTTGAATAAGGAATCTTTTCAACGTCACCTACATACGTTAATCCACAAGTCCCATCTGTAAATTGGGTGCTCGGTGGATAGTTTGTGTTGCCAGAAGGATAGGCCGGTGCTGTTGACCCGCTTGTGCCGGCAGTTGTGACTTGATAAATAAAAATATTGCTAAACACAAACTGGCCTAGCGTGTAGACAGTGTTTGCAGTCCAAACTAAAGGGTTTGTTGCGGTCACGCCGTTAAGTGGATTGGCCACTGGTGCGGGAGATTGGATAACTTGGATAATGCGCAGACAGCCCGTATCTCTGACCGTGCGTTGACGGGCAGAATTGATGTAGTCTGTTAGCTGCTGATCCGTGTAAAAATTTGCATTGGCATCATGCAGCAAACGTCTAACTTCGGTGATGTATCCCGATAAGTTTTGCGACATTTACTTTCCATAATCTTTAAGCTACTGACAGGACTTTTCCCCCGCGAGGCTTTACAACCTCTAGGGGTACTCGTTCCACGATCGGGGATAAGGAATCGTTCTTTTTAGGTGGTTGGTCGGAAAACTTCCATTTGGACATCCGGTCAATGCCTTCATCCAAATCATTAGCAGTTTTAATCCAACCAAGCCGCGCCAAATACGGTTCTTTGTTTGCATCTCCATAACCAAAAACGTGTTTGGCAACTTCAATCGGCACTTCTACCGTTTCGCCTTTGCCAAAAGTATAGAATTGACCGGCATAACCGTCTTTCAATACTTTGTCAGAATGATTGGTTACAAAAATGTTAATCATTAGAATCCCACTACTTGTCCAAAAACGCAAATGTCAACGGTGTTAGCGTTGCCAGAAGCGGTGTTCACATTTACAAACAACGCAGAAGATGTGTTTCCTGATACAGCGGTGTTGGCACCAAAAGCACCAGCAATCGTTAAATCTTGAAACCTATTGACTGCGCTAACCGTAGACAACACCACGTTTGCAACAACAGCATTAGAAATATTGCCATCGCTACTTGTGGTAATTGATACGTTGGCAGATGCAATACTGCCAGTTGGATTTTGAACAGTAATGCGCCGAATAATAACGCTGCCTGAAGTTGCTGCGTTACCACTGTTAGTTAAACCACCACGCAACAGAGGCAACGTAACAACAGCATTTCCAGCAGTATTAAGTGCAGTAGCGCGAATTTGTGCAACCAAACCAAAACCAAAGCTGTCTAGGGTTAGTTGACCTACTGAATCTGGATTTGCCATTTTGTTTCCTTAACTGTTGTAAGTACCGGAGGCAGCCTGACCACCATTGACAGTAGCCAAAGTCACTGTAGTGTTAGTTGCAACAATCACGTTTGCACGGACGTTTACACCGTCAGAAATCAACACGCCGCCAGCATTGTTGGCAATAAGGGTTGACCAAGTTGATGGAGTCGCACAAGCGGTATTGGTGTTGTAAGCCGACACCGCTTCAATTGTGACGTTTGCTGTAGGAAACAACAGATATGTTCCTGCGGGAACCAACGTAGTAGCGTTGTTTGCAGAAAGTGTAGTCAGTTGCCAATAAGCACCGGGGGTATTGGTGCTTGCACTTGCGAGGACAATCTTGTTTAGACCGAGAGCCATGACTATTTCTCCTTAGATAGAAATTGAGTTATAGCCAGAAACACGGGTCATCGACTTGGGCTTGGTAGAAACCAATTCCGCAATCATCAACACCGCACCAACGTAACCAATCTGCCAGTTAGGCAAAGTTGATTCAAAGCCGGTGAACACAAACGAACCTTGTTCGTGAATGTACAGGTTGAGATAATTGCTGTTGATGAAATAAACGATACCTTCAGGGCAATAAGGATCGGGATAGATCGGCACACCGGCAACCATCAAAGCGCGGAAAGCCGCTTGTGGGCCGTTACCATCACCATCAAATGCACTGCCTGGGGTAATAACGTATTGTTCCTGACCAACGTAGTCTTGAGCCAACAATGTCCAAGTACCAAAACCGCAAACACCAAAGGTAGGCACTTCTGCGCCGTTCTTCACGGTGCCTGAAATGTACTGAAGGATGTTTTGACGGGTTGGGTTCACGTTACCGGCTGCATAAACCTTAGACTTCCACCAAGTGTAAGTCGTGCGGCTAATGTTCCCGTAGGTGGTCATATTGGTGCCGTCATCAATTGCGCCTGGCAGACCAATAAACTGTTGGGTGTTGGTGTAGTTGTTGTACAAGGCCGTGGCCATTGCATCCATCATCACGTTAGTCGCGTCATTCATACGCGCTTCGATCAGAGGAATAATTGCGTAGTCTTGTTGAACAGCACCTTCCATACCGAGGAATGGCACTGGAGCAATCATCAGCTTGAGGTTGAACTCAGCGTTAAATGCACCTTGCTGAACTGATGGCTGGTTAAATGAACCAGAGTAATCAGACCATTGTGCGTTAACAAACTGTGCGCCCTGAACTGGGACTGTGACTTGGCTCACACCACCTGATGCTTGCTGACTGTTTGCAATCAGAGCTGCCATAAGGGGGGTTGAGTTATAAAGCTGCACCACAAGCTTGGGGATAAATGCCCGTCTTGTGACATAGGTAAGCTCGTTGTATTGTGAGCTACCTGATGCTGGTAAAATTCCGCCGCCTATAGGCATAGCAGGCTCCTTTGATTGTTACGGCAAAACGCCGAATAAAAATTTATCCCCAACATTAAACATTAAAGACCAATAGGTCTGCGACCTTGGTTTCTAATTTCTTGCAAAGCAGTAGCCGCTTCATTTCGCGCAGCACCTTGAGGATTCTTCCAATACTTTGACAAGTCAAACTTGTTAATCATATTAGGGTTGTATCCTGTTGGAGTCGGCGTTGCTGCTTGCTTCATCCATTCCCAGTGTTGCGCCGCGGTGTCGTGGCTAGTAATACCCTGCTCAAGCATAATCTTTTCAATGGCTTGAACGTCATCGTCTGTTTGTGCAATGCCGCTGTCTTTCAACGCACGGCGTTTGCGATCAAGTTGCTCGCGGATTTCTTTCTCATGCAGCTTGTTTTCCAATTGCATGACCCGCTTTTCAGCAGCGTTAACCTTGCTCTCTGTGTAATCCTCAAGTTGTAACTCTGGGATCACCATGTCAGGGTTGATGCGCTGCGTCATACGCAAAAACTCTTTGCGCGTAGCAGGGTTATCCGCAAGACTCTTGGCTAAATTTGCCAATTCATCGCGCTGTTCAAACGATACGTTTTCTAAGCTCATTTTTATCCCCTAATTAATTAGATGACTTTCTTGGTATCGCCAGGGCGAGACAAGTTCATCATGTTTTTGTACCCTGCTTTCACAGAGCCAGTCAGGCCACCGAATTGCGAATAACGGGGAGTGTTAACAATCTGCCCGTTCTTCTGGTTATTATCGGTTGGGTTGCGTGGAGCCGAGGCACCGCGTGGCTTAAATAAATCCATTTTGATTCCTTTACATTGGTGGCGGCATACCGCCGCCTGGTGGGGGAGGCATACCTGGGGGCATACCGCCTGGAGGTGGAGGCATACCGCCACCCGCACCTGGAGGAGGAGGTGGAGGTGCACCTGGTGGTGTCATGCCTGGTACTGGGGGAGCCGCCGACATTGCTTTGGCTTCGGGAGATGCACCGCCAGCCTGTGGCAATGATTGCAACAATTGCAAAATTTCTGACTGCTGCAATTCGTTGGTTTTGCCTTTACGCTGACCAAGAATGCTAGAGGCAGTACGAATGGCCGCAAGAACTTTTTGTCCTTCAGGAGATTCACTACCTAAAGCCGGCAGACTTTGCTCAAGCAAGTCCATTGCCATGCCCACGTTAATTAATGCGGCTTCGCGGTTGCCCATCTTAGGTTCTGGCGTTGACATAGGTGCTGCCATTGGAGGCGCACTTGGTTCTGACATCCCACTTTGACCTTCCGGAGTCGGAGGTAACCCGCCTGGTGTAGCAGAATCCTTCTGACTTTTCATTAACGCCATCAACTGATCTGGTGGGACAGCCATGTCAAATTCCTAAGTAATTTTCGACAGAATAATCCTCTGTACGCGTTTGTCAAGAGGAGGAGTAATTTTTTTGGTTCCCGACCCTCGGCAGGACTTATCGGCTACACGATAATCTTAGGGTTTAACCCCTAAAATTACTTGCGTGATTTACGGCCTTTACGCGATTTACGCATAGTGCACTCCTTTAAGAATGACGGCCACCAAATTTTAGGGAAGGCAGCCAAACCCTATTCCCTGAACTAGGAATTCTTTATTAACCGCGTGTTGCCCTGCCATAATTGCGCGGGGTTGTATTACGGTCAAAACTCTTGGTTGATACACGATACTGCAAATTTGGACTTTGTTCACCACGTTTTAATGACTCTGTAGTCACTCGCGGCTGATCTGCCTTGGGTTGTACGTTTTTAGCCATTATTATCCTTTCTTGGCTTCTGGTTCAGGTTTCGGCTGTGAAGCCTCCTTTTCCATGCGCCGCTTTAACTTGTCTTTCAACAATTGTTTCATTGGAGGCTCTAGCATATCAAGTAAGGATTCTTTGTCAATAGCTTGGGCTTTGAAGAGGCTAAACGCCAATTCTTTGGTATCTTCCGTAAATATTGGCGAGTTGGAATGAGCATCAACTTTAACTACAAAGTCACGGGTAAATTGTTCAGCAATAAATGGCACATTCTCCGTGTCTTTAAAATGCGTAGCATCGTAGACTTGCATCAGTTTTAGATAAAGTGTTGCAACTTTCTCTAGGCTGTCCTCAACAATGAGTGCGCGTTTCTTAGCGCGGCTTGACCCTAGACGGGCGAGCTGGCTGGCGTGACCTTGTGAGCGAACACCGGATTCCCCGCGGCCTGAAAGAACGTTGCTAATTCCCGACACTTCAGAAAACATTGAATCAATTTCGTGAGTGACTTCCCAAAGATTAGAGGGCATCTCTGGCCCCATGCGCTCGGCTTTAGCGTTTGGCATATCGCTTGCCAACAGACCACCCGCACGGTTAAGTGCGAAATTCTTTTCATCCAAGATGCCAGTAAAGCCGGTCAGGGAAGTGGGAGGCGAGACTTGTTTGCTCAACAGGTCAAGTATCTCAGTCATGCGATTATTTCGCAGGGCTTGCAAGAGCATGAGCTTTTGCGCTTCTGATTGTCCCCAGAAGTAATCGTATTGGGGATTTGGGCAGATTTGAATGAAAGGATGCTCACCTTTAAGAAACAGGGAAGAGCCTGGGCGGTCATAAATAATAACGTCAGGTGAGGCAATAGTTACGCATTGGTAATCTTCAATCTCATCGTTCCAAACCCATAGCTCATTCATCTCTATGGTTTCTTCAGACAGTCGCGCACGGTACTTATTCATCCCGTACAAGTCCATATTGACTTGTCCGTAGATGGTTGGGTTGGTGGCCGACATCACAATACGGGCTACACCGTCCCCTCCCTCTGCCCCATCGTTGCTAGTGTTTTTAATGTTTCCTGTTACACGCGAAACAATTTGCTCACGTTTTGGGTGAGAATAGAGCCGCGCATAAAGTTCTGAGCGAGTGATGTAATAGCGTTGGCAGATGGCTTCTTGGCGATCAACGTATGGCGTGTCTTCACGCAACACGCCCATTGCACCTGGCTCAATCATGTAGGGATGAATCCCTTGGTTGTAGACCAGTTTGACAAAGGTGGTGTTGTAGACCAACGACCAAGTTAGCGCCGTAGAAAAGACTTGATCAGCATTGCTGTTGAGCCACTCATCGTTTAATGCCATCGTGAGGCGTGGCACTTTGCGGTGTTCAAACTCAGCGACAGACGCACCCACGTTAATTGAAAACCGAGTGCTTTCAGCGGAATACAGAAACGAGGTGAGTTGATCTAAGTGCGGGTGAATCTTGTTAAAGTATGCGGGTGGCTCTTCGGGGCCAGCACCAAACAGATAATAAGAGCGAAGGGTTCCGTAATCGGCTTTGCGTTCTTCACGCGAGACCATACACTTTTCCATCAGGTCAAGATAGAAACTCTCGCGCTCATCATTGTTTGGTGGGATACGCATTATGTTTTGATCTTCAGGTTTTGTGGATCTTGCATTGTTGCACGGGGATCAACCCTTGGCCCTGATTGTATCCCCGCATCGCGTGGTGTCAAGCCCACGGACTCACCTTGTACGGATTGATTATAGCGGCCAGCCAAGACTGAGGCCATATTCATCCCTTGAAATCCACCGCCCCATATTGCTGAATCACCGGCTCTAGCTTCTTGCGGCGGCGGGGGCGGGGCTTGGACTGACTGGTCTTTACGGGGGCGGCCACGCTTTTTGGGTGTGGCAAACTTTTCTGCCTCTGCGTATTCTTTCTCGCTGAACTTGTTGTTGCGGGTAAGGTAGCCGGCTTGGTTCTCGCCCGTGCGGGTGGACTTAATGTCAGACATTCCGAATTCGTTCGCAAGATTTCGCAAGTGTGAGTCGGCGGCTTTGGACTTGTCTGAAACAAAGCCAACGCTTTTAAGAAAGACTTGTAGAACCAATTCATCGCGACATCCCTCTGAACAAACAGGTTCAAAGCCTTCAAAGAAGCCATGCTCCTGACATTTGTAATCTCTAAGTATACGAGCCATTATTTATCCCCTATCAAGTTGGTCGGCAAGATTATGGTCATAGTCTGCCTTGTTAACAATTCCTAGCTTCATTTTGATCTCGCCATTAACGACTTGCAAGCCATACCCCCGGGCGAGGCGAGGTTTGGCAACTTTGCGGTATTCGGTGAATCTTGTATTGTCCCAGTTCTGCATGACCGCTATTTCTCCCTTTTTCCAAGAAATATAGGCTTTTGAGACTCTTATTTGTACATATTCGGTAATTGGAAACGTTTCTTTCTGAAAAGTGTCGTTTAGCGTACTCAAAGAGATGCCGGCAACCTCTGCAAACAGTTTTAGCGAGATTCCACGGTTTTCATCCGCAATAAAGCGTTTAATGATGCGTAGAAGGTCGGTTTTAAGAATGGTTGTTGGACGCACCGTAAATACCTATCTGTTTTAAGTAATCAGAGACGTTTCTACCCATTGCGACCTCTTCAGGGGTTAATTCCTGCTGTTTCTTAGAGATATCCTTAGAAATACGTCTGCCAATGAGCTGGGGCTGCACTTGTTCGGCATAAGCCGCGGCTGCTAAGGCTGAAGCGATCACACGATCATCTTTGTTGCGCCCAGAGGCCTCAATTGAGCCACCGTCTCGCGTGACTGTCTTCATTTCTTCAATGGTATCCATATCCCAGATATCCATCATGTTGCGCTCAAAGTAATCCTTCATGTAGGTGAGCATTCTTTCCTTAGTAGCCGAGGTGGTGAGCCAGCCCATGCTCTGAGACAAGCCACCAAGCGAATCATTCTTTCTCCAGATGTAAGAAGTCATGCTACCGAGCACGTTCATCAAATCTGTACCCATTTGGTTGCCCATGTTGGAGGCCAGACGCTTAAGATTGCGTAATTCGTTGATGACGGCTTGGCCTGGGCCATTGACCTCAAGGTTTAGCGTGGAGTTCTTGTAGGCACCCGCTAAGTGGGCAATCACCCAAGCGTATTGGTAGGTGTTCATCTCTGAGGTGGCAAACGCCGCCACTTGTTCCAAACCATCTGAATACGCTCGATACACTTGAATGCAGAACCGATCAGCCCAATCACTAGAACCATAGGCAGGATCAGCACCGATAACGTAATACGCAGTATCAATGGGTTCCTCCCATATCTTAAGTGAGGCAAGACGTTCTGTGGATTTGAGCACGGTAGTGTCTTGGAAGTTTGCCCCGAAGGAGTATCGGTAATAATCGGGTAATCGTTTCTTGGCGGCCTTTGCAGCATCGGTACACCTCGCGTTAGAAAAGAAAGACGTTCCTGTCATCACAAAAGCGTAGTCTTCAGTTGGCGGGAACTCTTGATACATCAAAGAATCGTCCTTGATACCTTCTAAGAGTTTCCAACGCCACCAGGCTATTTGTCGTGAGTTGATCTCAACGCCATAGAGTTTCTTAATGTCACGCACCCACTCTTTCTCTTCACCGGTTAATTTACCGTCCCAGTAAACTTTGTAAGTCTGGCCAAGAGGATCAAGTGCATACAATTCATTACGCCACCAGCCACAAAAAATAGCCCTTTGCGTTCGTGCTCTTTTACTAGTGGTATACATATCGTGGAACATATTAAATCCACGGGCAGTAGATTCAAAGATGTACATTCGCATTGGGTTGGTTTCAGCCAAAGACGCCAGTAGTGAGGCAAGTCCTTCCTCATCACCCCATGATGAAGTTTCAGTCCCATGTAGGAATGTGATTGCTTTTCCACGGCCGAGCGTCCCCTTGCTTCTTGTCCCTGCCACTTGATAAAACAACCGACTGCGGTTCTTCAGACTCATCTGGGTTCTGTTGTGAGCCAACACCGGTATCTTGTACTCTTTTGGCAAACCCTCCATGTACATCGAAAGCGTTGACCTAAACATATCCCGATTCTCTTCAGTATCGGTTGTCAACGTTCCCTGTAAGCCTGGATTAATGAAGTGCCAGTACAGGTCAAGTGCCAGAGAGATGGTTGTAATCCCTAACTGTCTGCCTTTGAGAATGGTAAAGAAGTGAATATCCTCTTCCAACCCTTTAGCAATCTCGCCCATCACATAGGTCTGGGTGCCTAGCAAGTTATCCATCTTGCGTAAGCCCTGCTCCTTAGTCTCAATCTTGAGCTGCTTACAGAAGTTGTAGAACTGTTGCAGATTAAATGCGGCCATCTTGTTCCCAATTTGCAATCCTGACACAGACTTCTTTGTTTCGTGCACAAGAAATCAACTCTCTGTACATCAGTTCAGAGTAATTCTTTTGCCAATCCTCTGCCAACTTAATCTTCTGCTTCTTGGTTTTGCAAGCCAATGCCCGTCTCATTTGCAAAGACAGGTCAGAGCGAGTCTCAAAGAGATACTGTTTAAGTAATGTATCCAAGAATAACCTCTGCGGCCTTGATCACTTTCTTATCCCCAGGTTCAGCCACCTTGTCTTCAATGTAACCTGTCAACTCTTGAATAATCTCCTGCAACCGCGCACGCATCAAGCAATCCACAAAGTCACAAGCCAGCATCTCGCCATTATCAACAACGTGGTAATCAGCCATTAATGCAACCCCTCAGAATACTGAGCAATCACCGCCTTCAAGTTATCAATCTCAGCCTGGGCTTGAGTCATCATCCGAGTACTCTCACCATGCACCCGCATTAACTCTTTAAACATATCAATCTTAGTCATCGACCAGACACGATCCAAGTACTGACGCTTAAACGCCTCATCAGCAGTCTCAACCAGTTGTTCAATCACCGCAGCACCGTTCATCATAAGATTCTCCATACCCTGATCCCATTATCCTGTTTACGAGCACTAAATTTCCAACCCAACACCTTGTTAGCACGGTAGTTAGCATTATTAATAGTCGGTAACTTACCTTCAGGTACAAAGAAACTATCTCCTACATCCATATCCTTATACGGATAGGTGTATCTTCGTATCTTAGCTGTCATCGGTACATCTTTCTCAATACCAAGTATATCTGCCATGTACATCTCCCTATATATCGGGATGTTAGCATAAACACGTTTTTCTTTTGGGGGGATGATGGAATGGTGCACCCGCTCACCCATACTCAAACCCAAGCCAGTGCCCTGGCATCGATCTAGCTGCGCGTCTAGTGCTCGATTGCCGAGCGTTACTGTATCGCCCATAGCCCTATGACGGCACTGGTATCTAGCTATGCTCCGGTATATAGGTATAACGTACCTAGTCGTTACCCCTTTGCCCCTTTGGATATACCATATACAGTAGACGGGAGAGAGATACTAAACTTCCAGCGTATCCCATTCTGAACCATACGGTATGGTTACTATATGTATAACTTGAACCCCTATTGTCTATTCTGAGGTCTGATATGTATAATATATAAAAACAAGTATATACATCTATAGATAATAACTAAGTATTACTTAATATATCAGTACAGTCTATAGTCTAAGGTATAGGTATATAGACGTCTATACTGTGGTGAAATCTCGAGCTCGAGATATTTATAAGTTATACTTTAGCAGGGTAAACACCTATAAATATATATCAATAATAATAAGAAATACATTGAACTGATATACATAAACGTGATCTAATCAAGTATCGAACAATTGGTTCGACATTAGACAGAGTTTTACATTAGGGGTATCGAATGACAATCTATCAAACCGTTACCGATAGCATCATTGCTGAATTAGAGCGTGGTGCATCGCCTTGGATTAAACCTTGGCAAGCTGACAGTAGTGCAGATGCTAACGTAATCAGCAAGAAAGCCTATAAAGGCATCAATCGCTTATTGCTGGGTGTCAGCTCAATGTCTAAAGGCTACAGCTCTGCAAACTGGGCTACATACAAACAATGGCTAGAGCTGGGTGCCCAGGTTAAGAAAGGCGAAAAGGCTACAGCCATCGTTTACTTTCAGCCAGTAGTTAAACCCGTAGCAGATGCTGAGTCTACAGATGGCGGCAAGTCATACGCTTTACTTAAAACGTATTTTGTATTCAATGCAGCTCAGGTAGACGGCTATACCGATCAGGCCAGCGTGGTTGACTCTACTTTTAACCCGATTGCTCTAGCAGATGATCGTATTGTAAAAACTGGTGCAATTATCCGGCATGGCGGCGATGCAGCCTTTTATTCACCTAGCCACGATTCTATCCAGTTACCACATCAATCAGCTTTTACTAGCACCGATCACTATTACGCTACAGCCTTTCATGAGTTGACACACTGGACTAGTGCAAAGGCTAGATGTGATCGAGTATTGGGTAAAAAGTTTGGTGATAGCAAGTATGCATTTGAAGAGCTAGTCGCTGAGATGGGCGCAGCCTTTCTATGTTTCGATCACGGCATTACTGGCAAACTGCAACACGCTAGTTATATCGCTAACTGGCTGAAATGCTTGCGTGATGATAATAAGGCTGTGTTTAAAGCTGCCGCACTCGCTCAGAAAGCCGCTGATTACATCTTAGGGTTAGATGCCACTAAAGGCCAGATTGCAGCATAAAACGTTAGACCGTACCGGTACGGTTTACCGGTTTATTGTTCGTAATGGGGATTACAAAATGACAAACAAACAAGAAATTATTGCAAGAGTAGCGTTTTGGATAGGCTTTGCTTTAGTGGCATATGTCTACATCGATCAAGCTTTAAACATTTTAGCTAACCAGGGGATATAGCATGACTACAGCAATTAAACCTATGACCTTGCATAGTCAAAGTAAGGCCGAGAGCATAGCGAGAGAGTGTATGCAAGATGATCATGGCTGGCGTTATGTGGCCATTCAATGGGGGCCAGTCTATTGGGTGGTTGAGATAACTGATGAAGATGGATTAATCGGTTACCTATAAACCACTCTAGAATCAATTTAAAGGGCTATTGCAGCCCTTTTTTTTCGTCCTGACTATCCAAGTATTAGTTTATGATTTAACGTGCTGTAGAGCTTATTTCAACCAGGGGATCAATATGAGTATTTTAGACACGGTGATGCTGTTTGGCACCGCAATTGCAGTGTGTGTGATGATTGCAGTGTGTGTGAGAGGTGATGATGAATAACGAAGAGAAAAACCCACGCGCGCATGCCTTGCAAGCCACTGAAGCCGAAGAGGAAGCCTGGCAGAAACTTTGGGATCACCAGCGAGCCGATAAAGTAAAAGAAGCTTATTTATTGTCGAGCACCGCAGCAATTGAATGGATTGATAGCCTGTCCCGTAGTGAGCTGTCCCTTGTGACCCTGCGAAAATCTTACGCGCAAGGTTATTTTGATGCGTTACGTAGAAACCTATGATATAGTGGAGTTGTTGTCTTGGCCGACAAAGCAAGCCGTTATGATGTGTATCTTGGTTTTTTGATAAGTCCTGTGGGATATTTATCAAAGAATGTCCCGCAAGGGTCGGCCAACAAGGTGCACTTCATAGCGGCTTTTTTGTTTTCTAGGGCATCCGTACCGACTGCGTTAACAATGCACCCATCCTGGTGGCTGTCGAGAGAAGGGTTACACGGTAAGCCACAGAGGTTATGTGCGCCGGTGCAAATCCGTAACAATCCGTGGGGCTGGTTGAATACGCAAGCCCAGGGGTGTAGCCGATGGTTACCATGCGTATCCCGTAATGGGGGAAGAACCGATACTCACTTATCCTGTCATGGGGTAGGGGGGTTTTCGGGAAGACACAAGGGGTAAAGCCACGGGTTGTGGTTTATCAACTTGTTAGGCAGTAAATAGTTATCTCTCAACATACCGATACTCAATTAAATAGTGGAACTGTTGCTTAAAAACATCACTCGATGCTGGGTGAGTCAAACCAAGGGGACTAGATGAAATTAATTGCAATACCTATGAAATTAAAAGAGGCAATTGAATTTGTTAAAAATTTTCATAGACACAATAAACCGCCTCTTGGTGGACTATTTGCCGTTGGTGTTTCTGATGGCCAGCAATGCTTGGGCGTTGCAATTGTTTCAAGACCATTATCTAGGTTTTTAGATGATGGAAGAACGGTTGAAGTTATACGTTGTTGCGTGATTGACAATGCACCAAAGGGTGCTTGTTCTTTTTTATACGCACGGTGTTGGGGCGCAGCCAAAGCATTGGGTTGGTCAAAGTTAATTACTTACACTTTGCAAAGCGAATCAGGCGCATCACTAAGAGGCGCGGGGTGGAAGGTTATTGCGGAACTAACTGGATCAACGGGGATTGGATGGCAAAGCCGCCCAGGTAGAGACTGGCAAGAAGTTACAGGACAATCAAAATTTCGGTGGGAAGCATGAAAGACAAAAATACAACATAGTGCTTGCAATACTGCTAGATATAGTTTAATGTGTAGGTGTAGTGATTAGTATTCGTTGTTCAACCCATTAGCATTAGAGGATTACCATGAACGAACCCGTCAAATTTTGCATCAACTGCAAACACTTCAAAAACGACAAATACAGTCTGTCAAAGTGCAACCGGCCAATGGGCATCAGCCTGGTCTACGGCACAGAACAATTCAAAGATAGCAGCGCAGCAGCAGAGCGTACTTACGACCACACTGGTTGCGGTACTCAAGCTAAATACTTTGAACTGAAAGAAGAGGCATAACATGAGCCAGAGCCAATGGATTTTAACGGCTCTGGAGCAACGCCCCCTCACGGCCATCGAAGCACTTGAGGGATGCGGATGTTTCAGACTAGCGGCTCGCATTAAAGAGCTGCGTTTACAAGGTCACGACATACAAACAAAGCCACTCATCCTACATGACGGCAAAGTTGTCGCGCAATACACATTGGAGGTGCCTAAATGCATAACATCGACTTAATCATCGATGCCCTGGCATACGCTCGCGCTTGTATCGGACGCCAGTTAACTAGCAAGGTAAAACTTACACAGAACCTTGATAGATTGCATGAGGCGATCGAAGTTGCACAAGAGATGAAAGACCAGTTATATGCTCAAGAAATGGAGCAACCAACTCCGAATCAATCAGGCACCATTTCTATCACCGTAAACACCGGACTCGAAGCAGACATTGATTCGCTCTGGGCAGTCAACACCGCAGATATTGAAGCACTGGAAGATGCAAAAGCAACATTGGAAATCATTCGTAAAACAGCACCCATTACATTGAATCCGATAATTTCTCAGTCACTTGCTTTAATTTATAAAGCACTTGGTATGAGTCACAGTGACGCATTTGAACGAATTATTGAAAAAGCAAGGGGGCATCAATCATGTTAGAAAAACTACGCAAGATGCTGACCGATGCCGGTATTGATCCCGCTGTCGGCAGTATTGATTATTGGCAAAACGAACTTGAAGGTGTTTTGCTAAATATGTATGACCAAGGCGTGGCAGCAGAGCGCGAGGCTTGTGCTGATTTAGTGTTCAAAATGTGTAACTTGCCTGAACATAAAAATGTTTGGATTCCTTTACATGACGCACAGTTAGCAATCAGAGCAAGGGGCGAACCAAGCCCAGCGTTTAAAAACTTTATTGATGATAAATGGGCGGGGATTTTATGAACAAAATTGATTTAATTATTGAAAACATTATGTACGCCAAACTTATTAAAGAAGGGGCGCATCAAGATGAACTGCTTGAAGAAGCCCTCTCCGCAGCCCGTGAGTTGAAAGCGTTGAAGCCTTCGGGATACATGGATAAAAAAGGGTTAGTGTTTAACGATACTACTCACCCGTATTTATACACACCACTTTATTCCTTGGAGGTGAAGAAATGAACCGCGATCAACTAACTGATTGGCTGCACTGCCTCTCAGGTGGTATGTACGACTGGGTGGCTGATGAAATTAAAAAAGAGTTAGCCAAGCCTGAGCAAGAGCCACAATTTGCACCAGTTGGCGAAATAAGATCAAGTGTGTGGGCGGGACATAACTGGGCGCATCATTTCAACGCTGAAGCGAAATTAGATTTCAAAACAAAACTGTACATAAAATTGGAGCAAGACAATGAATGATCGAGACGATTTCGCACCTGAAGTACGCAATTCAGCCTGGTGGTCGGGTGATTCAAGAATGGCAGCTAATGGCAAAGCTGTCGAGGCTATCTTAATTAAGCAAGGTAAGCATGAGCGCGAAGATATTAGTGACTTAGAACCTGTACGCATGGGTCATATCATGCAGCCTCTCATTGGCCGCCTCGCTCAAGACCGTTTGGGCATCGAACTAAAGGATGCAGATTATGCGCTTACGCACTCAAAAGAAAGTTGGCTTAAGTCGCATTTCGACTTCATTAGCGCAGATGGAACAACACTTGTCGAAGCCAAAAATTATAATGCCCAAGTTCGCAACAAGTTCGACCCAGAAGAGAACCGTGTACCAGCCGCGGATTACGCACAGTGTTTACATGAAGCTGTTGTACACAATGTCTCAGAAGTCTATCTGGCTGTACTCTTTGGCGGTCAAGAGTTCCAAAGTTTCCACTTTCAGTTTACTGACGAAGAGAAAGATGCCTTCGTCAAAGCACAAGCTAAGTTGTGGGCTTGCGTGGTATCGAACGAAACGCCAACCCCCGAAAGTGTCGAGCAAACCAAACTTGTCTACCCTGTATCGTTACCGGATACGTTTATTACAGCTACTCAACAAGTCGAGCAAGCCATTGCCACTTTACGGCTTCTTAAATCGCACGTTAAAGACCTTGAGGAGAAAAAAGACGCGGTGGAATTACAGATTCGCAAGTTGATGGCCAACAAAGGCGAAATCAGGTCTGTAGACGGCTCGACATTGGTTACTTGGAAGAGTGCCAAGCCAAGCATGAGTTTCTCAGCCAGCCTGTTTAAAACGGCTTACAAAGACCTATACGAACAGTTTGTGGTGCAGCAAGCCGGCAGCAGAAGGTTTTTAGTGAAGTAATACAAAAGTTATGCAGGTTTATTAAACAATTCAGCAATTATTAGGGGTTTACATGAGCAATATCGTACCGTTTCAAGATATGCAACAGATGGCCAAGGCTATCGCTGATTCCCGACTTTTCGGGCTAACAGATGTCAACCAGGTGCTCGCCTTGGGTATGGTAGCCCAAGCTGAAGGCCACGCGTTTGCAACAGCAGCTCGCGACTATCACGTTATTCAAGGCCGTCCAGCACTCAAGGCCGATGCAATGATGGCGCGATTTCAAGCAGCCGGGGG
>Ga0209191_1000374_pt1 | contig 35362 bp, 56 predicted proteins | sample S_130626_EF_Meta_FD_187320 | JGI IMG/M metagenome (GOLD analysis project Ga0209191, IMG submission 187320) | Freshwater microbial communities from Lake Simoncouche, Canada to study carbon cycling - S_130626_EF_MetaG (SPAdes) (version 2) | ecosystem: Environmental > Aquatic > Freshwater > Lake ...
CTTAGCCAATAGTTGCGACAAATAATATTGATTGCCTGCGTTCTGTATGCCACCAGAAATAGCGTTAGCCGCGCCTACTGTGCCGCTTGCTTGTGCCGCACCTAGACCTTGGATTGTGTTGCCAATAGTATTGGCGGCATTTCCTGCGGCAGTTGCGCTAGTGTTAGTCATGTTTTGACCTAAGCCAGCAATACCAGCCAAAGTGTTATAAATGTTTTGCCGACCAGTTTGGAAGCGATTAAACGCATTTCCAAACTCGGTTGATGCTAACCCTTGAGTATAGTCTTGAGCGCCTTTTAGGGCGTTTCCGCTAATCATTCCACCGCCCATGTTTGCCATGCGGTTGGTTGCTTCTTGACCTTGTTGCAGACGGAATTGATAGCCTGGGTCTATACCTTTGGCAAATTCTTCTGGCGTGTATTGCTGAGTTAAATAGCCAGAGCCTATGCCAGCACCAGTAGGATTGCCATTAACGTCATACATTTGGTATGTGCCAGACCCTAATGAACCCAATGTATTTAGCGCATTAGCACCAGCCGCACGACCGCCCGTGGTCTGTTGTTGAATAGTGTTGTACTGTTGTCTTTGGAAATCTAATGCTTCACGCGCTGATTGTGCTTGTGTGTCAGCCGCGCTTTTGGCCGCATCTGCGCCCATAATTCCGCTAACTATATTGGCACCAGCCATTGCATATCCTACTGGCATATTAAATCTCCTTAATCAATACTTCATCAACTTTTGAAACATCTGTCTCATCAGTTGCATGAATACAAAACCATGCCGAGTCTTCTAAAGCCTCAATTACATGGTGAATACCAGCCTTAATGTCTATACAGGCTGGCGCTTTAAACTCTTGTACGCCATCATCAGTTATGACTTTGACGCTACCTTTTGCCAAAATACTTAAATGCGAATACTTGTGGGCGTGTTGACCCGCTTGATAACCTTTTGGTATTAGCATTTCTTTGGCATACAGTCCATCCGAAAAATGATGAACAGTACCCAAGTCGCACTCAAATGTGCCTTTTCTTTCAGCAAATAATTGGGCTATGGACATATCAGACATTGTAATATGGCACTTTGTATGGCACACCATTTATCGTGATGTTTATGAAGCCTACGGGGTTTGCAGGCAAGGTAGCCGAACCAGCAGTAGCCGTAGCCGCTGAACTGAAGTTGAGCAGATTAAGGAAGAACTGTTGCCAAGCCCTTGTTGGTCGCTTAGTCTGTCCGTCCAAGAACTCGGTCTGAGGATATGGGTTTAACTGCGAGGTATTGGAAATGCCAGTAGCCATTAGTTCTCCCCTGCCGTTGCTTTTAGGTTAGCCGAGATAATCACAGCATTGATGGGGTCGCTTACAACCACCTCAAACACCCTATCTCTAGACCAACCCAATCTGCGCCAAATAGCACGATTCTTGTATTTTCCTATCTTGCCGATGGAAGTCCAATGCTCGCTAGACCATGTAGAACCACCATCGTTTGACCATCTAAGCATGGCTTGTGGGTCAGCACCCACCACTTCGTCATTCAAAGGTGTGGTGATGCCAGTCAAACCAACGCCAGGCTGGAACTGGATTTGTAGTTCGTCAAAATACTGCCGTTGTAGGTCAGCAACTAGGTGCGGGGCGCGTCTTAACCTACGTGTATTTTGCCCATTGTCGGTGTAGTTGTTTTTGTCTATTTCGTAAATAGAGCCGTCTTCGTAGTCACCCACTAAAACTAGACCTTGGAACACAGCACAGCAATTACCTCTGTGACGGGTATATGTGCCGTCATTCTCGGTATATAGCCACTTGTGCCACATTCCAGAGGCTAAGTCATACGCCCAAGTTAACTCTAAACTAGGGAAAGACACGACATAACATTCGTGACCCTCTAACTGGTAAGTCCAAGCAATAGCGTTGTCCACATATTGATTGGTGATGGAGTTTTCAACCGCATGGTTAGATATGCGAGTAGGCACATAGCCCTTCATCTGCATAATCTGCGCTTGACCTCGGTTGTTACGGGAAACATAACAGAATGAGTCACCAAAACGGGCTACGGAGAATTTAGCCGCAATGCCGTGTTGGGTGTTAGTGCCTGGTATCCGCTGGAAAGGGAAAGGCACAGCGCCCACATCTGTCCACACCTCCGATGAGTTCTCACCCATTAGGTAAACTTCTCGGTGGTCGACAATAAGTGCCACTAAGTTATCTGGCGAACCATCTTTGCTAGAAAATGAAGTAGAGCCAGAAATAGGGGATAAAACGCCAGATGCACCCCATTGCTGAGATGCAGGGCGGTTATATACAAAGTAATTGTCAACAATGTCACAAGTCTCGCCCCCTGTGAAAGCGCCATCGCTTGACGGCAATACAGTCCAATTTAGGGCGTACATCGTGATAGATGCGATTGTCTGTGAGTTATTTACTGTGTAAGTACCAGCACCACCGCTACCCGTTCCGAGTGCTGTAATGATGGTCTGAGTAGTAATGCCAGCGCCTTGGATGGTCTGACCAACATACAAAGTACCGCTAGTTACTGAAGCAACAGTTAGGGTTGTGCCAGTTATAGCGGCAGTCACCACCGCGCCTGGACTCGATGTGTACATCTGGCTAGAAGCGATGGATTGGGATAGACCAATGGTGTATGTACCAGTTCCACCTGTTCCAGTCCCAAGAGCCGTTATAACTGTCTCTTGTAACGCGCCAACAGCAAATAGGTTTTGACCAACAGCAATAGTGCCAGATTTAACCGAAGTAACAGTCAAAGTCGTTCCAGAAGTAGAGCCTGTAAACACAGCGGCAGTTACAGTAGCAATACGCCATGTGTACCTATATGTTCCGTCTACGATATAAGCGTTGATGCCGTTGTCAGAAATAGTGACACGACCAGTTGTAGTGTTTAACTGCCCAATCATCGTAGGGGTCAAAAGGCTGTTAAGCACATATACATACGCGCCACACACAGCCAACATTTGCGTTCCACCAGAAAGCGTTCTAAGCCCACGAACCTCTTGCTGATTAGGAAGAATGGCTTTAATTGTTAGACCAGGCGTTGGATAAAGCGCCACCACGCCTCGGTCGCCAGGCTGTTTAAGTGGGTCAACTTCGGGAAGGAAGTTAATGCACTCGTTGCTGTCGACATATACAGATGCCGCAGGATATGAAGGCCCGACAAAACCAAAATCAGCCATGCGCCACCTCAATATATTTTGCGCCTTTGGCTAAATTGTCTTTTGCCCATAAAGGTTGCTGATTTTTGTAATTAAAAGCAATGTGCTGTTCTTCTTTCTTTGTTAAATCAAAAGAAGCCAAAGGTTTAATGTGGTCTATATGCCATTCACCCATGTTATGCCAGCCCATTCCTTCAGTAAACAAACCTTCAATGTAATGTCTAAAGAACTCGTATGAGCAACCTAGTAATGTTTCTGTTTTTGCAGATTTGCGTATACCTTTTAAAGCATCATAAACGCGCACTCTTTCTCTACGCATTAAAGCATATGTAGGGTCAGTTTTTCTGCGTTCTTTATTGTATTTACAAGATAACTCTGTCAAATATTGACGATTTTCTTTGTTGTATTTGGCTCTGTATGCCTTGGCTTTTTCTGGATTATTTTTACGCCATTCAATAACTTCTAGACGAGCCTTATCTATTCTTTTTAATCTTGCTTTCCTACCAGCAATACGACATTTTTCTAAAAAAGCAGGGTCTTCTGCTCTGCGTTTGCGAGCATATTCACGCGCATAAGCACGTTTCTTTTCTGCTTTATCTTCAATCATCATACGAATCCGCCCGTAAGAATCCAGCCTGCGTCTTTGGCTCTTGTGTTCATCAAAGCATCTGGATATCTTGCCACTTGTAGCGGACTCATATTGTTACGTTTGATAGTCGCTTTGGCTTGTGCCGCATAAGCGTTAATCATTTGAATCTGAACTGGTGAGGCTTTGCCATACATAGGCATTAAACGCTCGGCTAAACACCATCTAAGAGCCATTGAGTAGCCTTGTGGCAACACAATAGAGTCGTACAAAGTGTTGTAACGGCTAAAAATGGTGTTGGCAAACAAGTGCATTTCGCCCTGAGAGGGGTTTGGCCACACAAAGAGGTTACCCGTATCAGCGCCTGGGTTGTAGTAAATCGCCTTTGGCCACGGGCCGTTTAGCGTTTTTAAACCAATCATCTCGTAATCTTGCAAGGCAAGCACAGAAATGGGATAGTCCAACCCCCCGTTAAGGATAGGCTGACCATTAGAGGTGGTGTTAATACGCACAAAAGCCGAGTTAATCTGCAATGGCTTTTCGTAGTAAGCAGTAATCGTGGTGGAGGCTACTGTCTGGCTAATGTTGAGTTTGTATGTTCCAACCTCATTGACGTTACCGCCAGCGCCCGTTAGAAAGTCCACAATCTTCGTTCCAGAGGTGATGCCAGAACCACTTAGGGTTTGCCCTTGTGCCACAGCGCCAGAGCCAATAGCGGTAACAGTAAGCACATCGCCAGTAATTGAGCCTGTGAACGATGCGCCAATGAAGTTAGCGGTAGAGGCTACGGGGCCAATCGTGTACTGGGTCTGACCCGCTATCACGGGAAAGATGATTTCAGTCACGTTGAAAACCATCATGTCCTCGTTAGACCATTGGTCTATAAGGTCATTTAGCATATCAAAAGCGTCTGTGGCGGCATCCGAAGTGGGTGTCTCACCCGCCTCTAGTGCGCCTATGTCTTTTAACGCTCTGCTAATAATGTCGTATGGAACAGTCATGGTTTATCCAAGATTTATTGTAAAAACTTGGGGAACCCATGGCAATTTAACCTTGTCTTTGGCAAGATTAGCAAGTTGTTCCTCTAAGCGTGATTCTATGATATTTACGCCTTCTCGCATAGAGTCAGCCTTAACCCAAGCGATTACATCTTCTTCTTTGACTTCTAGCAAAGGCTTACGCAAAACTGGGTCACCAAAGCGCCAATAGCCCTCAGTCTCTACTGTGGTGTCTAGTTCCTTGGCTAAAACGCTGTACTTGACCTCTGTAATCAGTCCGTCAGTAGCGTCAATGTCGTGTATTTTCCATTTGTGGGTAATCATTTTGGATTTGCTTCCTTTACTGCTTGTATAGCCGATTTCCAAGCGTCTAGCCCTTGGTGATAGATTAAATCTAACTGCTCTGCAATGCTTGGATAGGCTTGTTGGCGTTTTGCTATGTAGGCATGAGCATCAATGTAGGCTTGGACTGCTGTTTCGTCATAAGTGACGGGGTTGCCGTTAGCGTCAAAAGCATCGTCACCACGGATAGTAACGACATTGCTATGCGTTGCGTAAATTGCTTGATGTTTGTTCATGCCGCAATCTCCATAAGTGTGATGTAATTTATATTGCCAGAAGACACAGTTCCAGCATCACTATTATTTACAGTTTGCCCAGAAGTATTTGATGCGATTTGTAATTTATAAGTCACAGAAGATGTGGTTGTTGGAGAATCTAAATAACTAAAATAGTAAGGAATTTGTGCATTTGTTCCATTGACTTCTGTTAATCCAACTAACTGAGTTGAATTTCTAACTATTGCAAAACCCGCTCTTGCATTTGTTGCTCTAGAAACACCATTAACCATTACAAACACCTTGCTAGATGAACTTGATGGAGTAATGCTTGCAGTTAATCCTGTATCAACAAAAGAAGTAGATGTAGTGCTAGTTCCATTAGAACCCGCATTTACCACTTGCAACACCCTACCAGAAGATGCTTGCACCGCAGAAGCACTACCCGCTGTTACTGGGAATGTGACCCCTAAACTGCCATCCAAAACGAGTGCCATTAGTTAATCTCCGCTAGTTGTGCGTCTGTGGGCTTGGTATAGGTGGGATGTTCCCACTTGGCTATGTAATCGCCATCACCATCGTTTTGAAGTGTTATAACACCACTAGCAAAATCAAAATTTGCTAACTCAGGGTAAATGTTTATGATTTTTTCGTACATTATGCAGACCTCACTAATGCACCTTGAAACCAAGTTTGTTGTTGATTTCCTCGAATTGCTGGCCCTATACCAGTTAAATAAGCATAAAGTTCAACGTAATCTGTTGTGCCATTAAAATAAATTAAAGAAGTTACTATTGGCATATATCCCAATCCAGCACCTGTTGTTAAATCATTTCCTCTTTTAAATTCACTTCCATTTTTATATATGGTACATATTAGTCTTGTAATTCCACCAGTGCTATCTTCGCTAGAAAAAGCACCACTTATTTGATAATAACCAGCCACAGTTGGGGTAAATCTGTTAGATGCAAAATTATTATTTGTATCAAATTCTTCCGTGTCAAATGTTATTTTTGTAAATGTTGCACTTGTAATAGATTGAGAACCACTTTTGTAAGCACTAAACGCTGGCATATTGCCACTAACCATCATTGTTCCCGTAGCGTCTGGAATCGTGATAGTCTGATTAGAGTTTGTAGAAGGGCCAGCCAAGGTCATTGTTCCTGACCCTGTTGCGCTTGCTGATGGGATTAGTGCCGCCATTATTGTTCCTCTGCGGGTTCTGGTTGATTGCCTTCAGCAACCCACGCTAAATAGGCTTGGTAGTCGGTGTTAGCGGGGTCAAATGGGATGACACCAAATTCAACCTTAAACACAGACCTAACAACTCCATCTTTATCTTTTAACAATTTATACATTTATAACTCCGCAGATGCTGTGAAATGCCCAAAATAATAACTTCCTGATGCGGCAGTTCTGGATATATATCCAACAGCACTTGTTCCAATATATTGCGCTGTTGCCGTATTTGTATTTCCATCTAACTGATTTATGTTTCCACCAGTTGCATATAAAGTTACAGTAGGCTGACTTCTTTTTGTAGTAACAAATTTAAATCCAACTAATTCATTGGTAAATTGTGATAAAGATAATACGCCTAATGCTGTTGATGTTGCAGGAACAACATCTATGTTGTAACTCTTTTCATAGTACCTCTGACATAACTGCAACTCAGTACCATAAGGTCTGTAATCAAACGATGTTGCGGTACTGCCTTTTTCTAGTTGTACGCCTGTGATGTAGAAGGTGTTGTTTATAGTTGCAAGTAAGTTGGCCTGTGCGCTAGTAGTTCTGTTGTTTGTAGAACCCCATGAACCCGCAGTACCTTGAACAGCAGAGCCACCCATTACGCAAAATGCAATACCTAAACCACGACCATTGTCTGTTAACCAAGTACCAGATGTATCACCAGCAACAGTAATGGTTTTTTGTTCCCAAGTGTTTGAAGCATTTATGGTGTATGTTGAAACATAAACTCTATCGGATGCAGAATTTCTAAATGAAACTCCATAAGTTCCTGTAACACTAGAATTTACCCAAAATGAAATAGTAAATGTTCCAGAACTTGCGCTACCAAAATTAAAGTCAGCCGTGTTGTATCCTTCAATCCATTGTCTAAATTCCACAAGGTCTGAAGAAGCAACAGCCGCATCCGCTGTAGTTACAGTAATTTTTAATGAGTTTGTAAAACCCGCAGGAGCAGTTGAATTTTGAGCAAACGAAACAGCACCAGATGTGGTTAGGTTATCTACTTGCCAACGGTCTGTTACAAAAGTTGATGCTGTTGTTACTGTTGCATTTCTTTGATTAATTATTTGCGCACCATTGATGATGCGGTTCTTAAACCCATACAAACCAGACGAACTTACTCCGTCTGAAGTGGTCATCAAGTCTGCATTTACTGTTCCGTATGGCATTGTTCTTCCTTATAGTACCAACCAGCGTTGACCGCTAGAAATAGTTACAGCAATTCCGCTTGCCACAGTTATCGGGCCTACCGAGAATCCATTGTTACCACTAGCAATCGTGTAACTTGCGCTAACAGTAGTGGAGTTAATGTTTATGCCGTTAGATGCGATTTGAACTGGCGCGGTTAGTTCGCCTGTGCTTGGGTTGTATTTCAGTTTGGTAGAACTGACATTCTCAGATGTAATCGAACCAGATGTGGCGCTTGTGAATGTTAGATAGCGGGTTGCGTTAGTGGTCGTATCGTCTGAAATCGTGATGCCAGAAGATGCCGCGGCCGCCCATGTAGGCACACCACCCGATAAAGTCATTACATAGCCGTTAGTGCCAGCCGCCAAGAATGTTGTAGCACCAGAGCCAGTTTGGTAAGGCACAGAGCCGTTAGCCCCACCCGCTAAGTTAGTCGCTGTGGTGGCACTTGTGGCGGTTGCCGCATTGCCACCAATAGACAGGCTAGAAGCCGTACCAGTTAGACCCGTACCCGCACCGCTAAACGATGTGGAGGTCAGAACGCCCGTTGAAGGGTTAAACTGATACTTAGTAGAGGAAACATATTCTGTGCTTACTGTTCCGCTTGTTGCGTTAGCAAACAATGGATAGCGTGTAGCGTTGGTAGTTGTATCGTCACTTAGCGTGATTGACGATGCTGGCGTTGCCCAAGTAGGTGTGCCAGAGCCGTTAGAGGTTAGAACCTGACCTGATGACCCAACAGCAGTAAATGCGTAAGCAGTACCGCTACCATAGGCAATGCCACCAGCAGTAGGAGTAGCCGTTCCATTTGTACCCCCGTTTGCGGTAGGAAGTATTCCAGTCACGCCAGTTGTCAAAGGCAAGCCAGTTGCATTTGTCAGCGTTCCCGATGATGGAGTACCCAAAGCACCGCCATTTACTACAAAAGCGCCAGCAGAACCAACCGCTACGCCCAAGGCAGTTACAACACCAGTTCCAGTTGTAATAGTTGATGGTGCAGTACCAGCGCCACCGCCCACCATCAAAGCATTAGCCGCTAAAACAGCAGAAGATGCCCATGTAGATGCGCTAGAGAAGTAAACAACACCACCCGAAGTGCCTGCTACTGTTAGCGCAGGAGTCGTGCTTGCATTAGCAACAGAAATCAATCCACCAGTAAAACTTACCGAAGTGACTGTTCCCGTTGTGGGTGTTGCCCATGAAGGTATACCAGCAGAAAGCGTCAGAACTTGCCCATTTGAGCCAGCCGCAAGCATTGCAGTTGTTGCCGTTGCGCTTTGATAAGGCAATGAGCCTGCCGCACCGCCTGCCAGATTAGTCGAAGTTGTGGCGCTTGTAGCCGATGTAGCCGTAGCCGCATTGCCCGTGGTGTTTTGGTTAAAAGTTGGCCAAGTAAATGTGCCTGATGAGAAATTGCCAGATTGTGGCGTTCCCAAAATAGGCGTAACCAAGGTTGGGTTTGTCGCAAACACCAATGAACCGCTACCAGTTTCGTCAGTTACAGCAGACGCTAAATTGGCGCTAGAGGGCGTTGCAAGCCATGTGGCCACACCAGTACCCAAACCAGTAATTGAGCCGACTGCTGGCGTTATTGTTGTGTTTGTGACGCTAGTTACTTGACCGCTTGCGTTAGTAACGAAAACTGGTGTTTGTGTAGCCGAACCATAAGTTCCCGCAGTACCCACGGGAGTGATGCTGAACTGGTAGCCAGCAAGGGTTAAACCCGTTCCAGCGGTATATGTTGCGTTATTCGAGAACTGAACAAAGGTAATCGGTGTAGTTCCGAGTGTTCCACCTTGTTCGTTTGTGTCGACCCACGATGAGCCAGCCCAAACAGTACCCGAAGTGATAAATAGGTAAGCGGCAACGATTTCGTTCCATGTGTTTGCATCGGCAGACCGCGCCCAAGCGCCAGAAGCCGCCACATAAATGCCGTTATCAGCAGTTGCAGTTTGGTTTTTAGCCAAAACCCTCATACCAGCAGTCAAAGCGACTGGCCAATCGCCACCACCCTGAGTGCCTAAACCAGAAAGCGTGATGTTTCCAGTTGTTGTGTAGTTTGCAGGCGCTTTAAACGCTAAACCTTGGGTTGTAGCGTCAACATAAGCCTTGTTTGCTATGTCCGTGTCACTAGCAGGCGTTGTGTATATCGTGCCTGTGTTTGTAGTGATGTTGGTAAAAACTCCCGTTGAAGGAGTAGTCGCACCGATAGTAGAAGAATCTATCGTGCTATTGGTGATTATCAGACCAGATTGATATGGACTGATGGTTGCAGTAAAAGGCTGACCCTGCCCTATGAATGTCTGAAAAGTTCCGTCAAGTGCAAAATACGCTTGAACGGGAAGAAGATTTTGGTCAACAGTCTGGGCAGGGTTCGCCATAACGCCCCTTTAACTTTGATAAACAGAGGGTGTTACATACAAGATGCCAGCAGTACCAGAATTGGATTTTGCTGTTATGTAGTATGGTGATACTGAAGTAGCAACAATTAAAGGCTGTGTCATGCCAGCAGGCAAAACAAAGTCTCCATTAGTGCCATCAACAGGGAACACGGGCGCGCCTGGGTCGGTTGGCCCCCACCTCACCGCAATAGGGCTTGCACCCGTATTGAGAAAAGCGGTGTAGTTCACTTGGTCATTAGTAGAGTCATTGACCAAAACTGCGGAGTGAGCCGTAGAAGTGACCGATAACGCTACTGTTTGACCAGCAGTTCGTAAAACAGATGAGCCTGCCATGATTTAAGCCGCATTAGCGGGTAATGGGCCTTCAACGCGAGTAACTGAAATAGCGTACACGCCTTGTGCTGGTGTGGCACTAGCGTTAGTCACATTCAGAAACTGGATTGACAACACGCCATTGGTGTAACAGTCAGACTCGCCTGGCAAAATGCCTGCGGTTTGAACTCCAGTAGCACCAATAGTTTGCACTAAATCGGTGGTCAACAAGCCAGGGACACTAAATGTCTGTACAGCAGAGGTATAAGCGGCTACTGCGGCTGGTGCGAGTGTGGGGCCGATGTAGAAGGTTTCGCGGACGTTGCCACGGGTAACAGTCGTAGATGACATGAGAATTCCTTTGCAGAATGAATTGATTGTATCGTAAAAGCGAAAAAAGCCACCCCTTTTGAGAGTGGCTTCTTCCTTTATTTACTCACAGATTAGGGTAAGAATGTGAGGTCGTAGCCGTAAACAAACACATCGCAAGTTGCGGCAATAGTTGTACCCACATTCACATAAATGTTAGTTGGGTTAGAGATTGCTGTGTTTAGGTTGGTAGCGGCAGAGATTGTCACATAAGGGCCACCCGTGTTGCTAGTTAAAGCCGCGGTGGTCAAAATGGTCGAACCTGTTTGTGCGGGGCCTGTGTACACGCCAACAGTAGCGGTTGCAATAGTGGTGGTAGCACCGCTAGAGTTCAAGCCGTTAGTGATGACAACGCTGGTTGGCACAAATTTGCTTACATCCAAAACTACCGATGCTGTATCACCAGCAACAGAGAGGTTTACGGATTGAGCGGAAGCAATCAGACGCAAGGCTTGGTTTGATGCCAAGTTTTGTGGGTGATTGCTGACTGTGGTTGCTGGGCCTGGATTTGCCATGATTAGGTTTCCTTAAAAAAGAGTTAATGATTAAGCGGCAACACGGCAAGCGAGTTCTGGGTACAGAGGCGCCCATCCATACAACACATCCAAACGGGTTGGGATTGAGTCGTTGTTGATGGTGTACTGACGCACAACACGCATTGACAGACCGATTTCCTTGTCGGAAGCACGACCAGCAAAATGGACACCTTCTGGCAACTCTAAATCGGCCACGGCCAACGTAAAGGCATTGCGGTGCATGATGATGTTTTGTGGAGAAACCACGCCTGTGCTGTTGAACTGAGTCACAGCGGCAGAAGCAGAAGTAGTCGGGATAGACACGTTCTGGAACTGACCCGAAGTAATCACAGCGGGAGACACAATCACAGAGGCAGAAGAACCAGAAGCGATGGCAACAGATTGCTTAACAACGAAGTTACGCAACTTGTTTGAGCCGTAGGCTTGGCGGTTCTGTGGGTTGACGGCGTACACACCAGCGATGGTGAAAGTGTCACCAGCGTTGAGGTTCAAAGTACCTGTGTTAGCGGCAGTCACAGTAATAGTGCTAGAGGATGCCCAACCAGAGGTCAAGAAGCCAGTAGCAGTAGTAGTAGCAACAGAAGCAGTCACAGTAGTTGTGCTGTTAGAACCGAAGGTCTGAGCAACAACGTTTTGGTCAAGTTTCCAGTTCATGCCACCAGAGTCACGACCCATCAAGCCCTTGCGGTATTGCTCGCTAATCGCTTCTTGTGGTACGAACAAACCTTTCAAACTGTCAACGATAGTTGCAGATGTGAAGGGTTCAACGATACATGAACGACGACCATCACGTGGTGCGCCTTCAGAATCGAGGTACGCGCCAGCGGTCAAATAGGTAATCAAACCTGTGGGTGGTGTACCAGCAGTACCAACGATGTTGGCGGTCTGCAAAGTAGCCATAGCCAAACCATCGCGGTCAATCTTGTTGGCGATAGCGGCAACAGCAGGCTTCAACACGCGGTCGCTAAACATATCAAGGCTCAAAGCCAAGTCTTGTGTAGTGAACTGTGTGTCAACGTGGAATTGTGTAGCCAAGGTAACGGGGACTGAAGTCTCGTTAAAGTCTTCAACGTTCAACGCGGGGCCAGTTGTACCGATAAAACGGCCAGGCTTGCGAACGTTAACTGTGTTACCAATCTTTGCGCCAACTACGGCAAATTGGTCGTCATAGTTGCGGTCTACTTCTGAAGTGAAGGTCAACTCGTTTTCCAAGACCATCAACGCTTCGTTGGTAATCTTGGAGATGGTCAATAAATTATTAGCCATTTCATTTCCTTAAAAGTTTAAAAAAGATTAGGTTTAGCGAATCTTCCCTGCTTTGCGAGCCTCTTTCCATGCTTGAAATGTTCCATGCCACTCACCATTGGTGGATAGCGGTACATCAGCAGGACTAGACCCTCTTAGCGGTTGGATTGGCGCTGGTGCTTTACTACGAACAATCGGTTTGGCTTCTGGCGCTGTTTCCTTTGCCTCGAACCTTGCCTCTAACTTACCTATCTCTCTTAACGCTTGTTTAGCAGACAACCCTGCAATGCGCTTTGCTACATCGTCATTCTCAGCCAGATGGTAGAGGATTTGTGGCCCCACATCGCTCTCAAGAATCGCATCTCGAATGTCATCATTTACGACCACATCACTAGACGCTACTATGTCATCAAAGTCTGGCAATGATGCTTTGGCGGCTTGTACCTTACTTGCCCAAGTCTCTATGACTTTTTGGCGTTCTTGTTCTTGCTTTGCCTCGGCTTCTTGCCGTTTCATTTCACCGATTCGCTTGTCTGCTGTGTACTCTGCTAGAGCCTTCGCATATTCAAACGCATCGTTGAATTGGCTAGGTTGTGGCTCTTCATCGACTTTAGGCGCTTGTTGCGCTGGCTGTCTCTCAAGTGCCGCTAAACGGGCTTCTAAGGCTTCCCTTGCTTGACGCTCTTGTTGCGCTTCTTTACGCGCTTCTTCACGTTGCTTGGTTATCTCAGAAAAACGTCTTTCGAGTTTCGGATTCGCTTTAGGCTTTTCCTCTTGCTCTTTTTCTTCGATTTCTGGTTCACTCCGTTCCTCTGCCTCTGTCGGCTCCGCTGGTGCGGCCTCAACTTCGGGTTGGTCGGCTAAACCTAATCTATTTGCATAAAACTCTGCCGAGTTTTCGCTAGTCAAAACTTGACTTGCTTCTTTGTCAGACATTACGTGTCCCTACGGATTTACCCAGTTAACCTAACTGGTAAGGTTTGATGGCAAATTTACCACTTTATTGTTGCTGTGTCAAAGGATTGCCTTGGTCGGCAATATCTTGAGCCGCGAATTGCATAGCCCTATCTTGTTCCATGTTTCGCTTGTCAATCTCAGCGTTAAGACGGGCTGTGTCCATGTGGTGCAACAGCAAGTCCGTAATCGCTTCAATCTCAATCTTGTTCTGTGAGGTAATAGCGCGAGTATTCTGGTCGTTGACCTTAACTTCTGCCATTGTCTCGGTGTTGTGCGCCTTGCCAGTTTGACGTAGCAATTCACGCTTAGTCTCAGCGTCTTGCTTAACTTGCTCAATGTCTTGACGCTGTTTAATGAGAATCTGCATGGCTTCCATTTGCTGTTGCATATCAGCGACTTGCTTCTTAGCCGCCATGATTTGCATCTGAACTTGAGGAGGAATGTCAGATTTCTCGTCAATCTGGCTCATTGGGTTCATAGCCGCCAAGCGGTCAGCGATTACGTCAGCGCCTGGGAAGTCCATGTTACGGAACACCAAGTCACCAGCAACATTGAACAGTTCTGGCTTAGACAGTAGAGGCATCATGGCATCTACGGCTTCTTGGCGCTTGCTGTTGTAGCCTGGCCCTGTCTCCATCACCACATCGTATTGACCGATGGATGTGTCGTTCAAGATGTTGCCCACGGCATCGCGTTGGTTGATGTTGAGCATATCTGGCTTGCCATCTTCCCCAATGATTCGCAAAACACGCGCTGTGTCGTAGATTTTGGGGATTAAGTCCAAAATAATCTTGCCCACATGGGAGATTGAACGGGTCAGGTTGTCGTAATAGTCGTAGTTGGTTAGGTCAACTTGCTGTTGCTGACCATTTAGCGCCTTGCCTGAGATGTTGCCTTGACCTAGTTGGGCAGGGTCAAAGATACCCATAATGGCTTTTATGTCATCAGACACCATACCAGCCGCCATCATCGTGCCTTGGGGCGGTGGCTCTGGTTGCAGGCGTTGTGGAGGTGGCGCTGTTCTGCCCTCAATGTCTGTCTGCTTGTAGCGCAACAGAGGGAATGACTTGATGTTGGCTTGCGCCCAGTCGTTTTCGTGTCCCTCGTCTTGACCCTCTGCCATAACCCACTTGGCTTTCGGTGCAAGAGCGATGGATTCGGTGATAGAGGTTTGCCAGAAGTTATACATTCTCTGGCTGTCTTTGGCGTAGCGCACCATACCAAACTTCTTACGCTTGTCACCAATCACAACGTGGCGACCATACACAGGCACGATGGGAATGTAACGGCTTGGCCAATCGCGTTCCTCAATTACCTCGATGGCGGTCAATTTCTTATATTTAATGGTCTTTTTGAAAGACTCACGGGTGTCAATGACTGTAATGCCAGCCATTTGTAGGCGGTTAAAAAAGTCTTTGTCATCAGCAAAAGTAGCCGAACCATCGCTCAAAAGATAGAGTTTTGCCTTTTCGCGTACTGTGTAGTAATACTCGGCTAGGCGAATATCCTCTTTAGTAATCCACTCCGACTGGCTGTCACCCGTACCACGTTGGGTAAACGATGTGCCGTCATCATTTGATGGATAGAGCGAGCGAAACACCTCTTTGCTCATCATTGTGGTGATTAAGCATTTCTCAGCGTCTGAGCCGTCTGGCAGTACAGAGTTAGGGTCAAAATAGACTGTGAACGGGTTATCCACAGGGTCGATGTAGATTTCTTGGTCAAACGAATCTTCGCTTACGTAGTCTGTGCGAACACGCATAAAGCCCCAACCCATGCGAACAGCATAGTCAAAGGCGTTGTCATAGGCGTGGTCTGCGTTGGAATTAACCTCAATGTGGCGAATGATGCCTTGAATGTCTTGGGCTTCCACCATCTGTTCGTGCGTATTGGTAGCGTGAACTTTGATACGTGGGCGTTGCTGGCGCTGTTGGTTGGCAACCTGACGGCAATAGCCATCTAGTTTGTTAATAGTCAGAACTGGGCGTGATTCGAGGTTACGTGAGTTCTGTAACTCGACTGGCCATTGGTCGCCAGATACAAACTTTAGGTCTTCTAACGCCTCTTGGCGGTTCATAGTGTCTGCGTCATTGCAGAACTTGAGGAACTGTATCGCCTCGGTAATTACTGGGTCAAAGTCATCCATATTTATCCCATCCAACCTAAAGGTTGCCCGTAATGTTGATTTTGCACTCTGCGTCTAGGCTTTGGCTCGTTAATCATTAGCCCGATGTACCGAAAGGCATCTGCGCCATGACTGTACTGGTCGTGCAAAGGATTTCGGCTAAATTGACCCGTCTCAGGGTCTACCTCAAAGCGATAGTGACGCAAACATTGTAGACCATCGTAACAATTTTCTCTATCAAACCAACAATTTCTGAATATAGTTCGTGCCGCATTTATAGAATCCGCAATAGGTGTTCTCTCAATAATCCGTGTCTTGTAGCCTGCCGCCCTGACAATTTCCTCGATGGACTTGCCGTTGCTTGCCAAGGTTTTATTCTGTGCGTCATGCGGCAACCAGAGCGTGTCATACATATACCCGTAGGTCTGCATCAGCGCTAGGTAATGGCTAATAGTCTTTTGGCTATCTTCGTGATAACGAATAAGCCGTGTTTCCATGCCTACAAACTGCAAGAACCAGATGGCCGTAGAGTCTGCCCACCCAAGGTCAAAGATGGCATGAACTGGTTTTGTCGGGTCGTAGGGGACTTTGGTTATGCGCCCATCTAATTCTGCTACTTGCATCTCATTAGCGAAAATAGCGCCATCTACTGTCAGGCGGCACAAGCCTTCCCAGACTGTTTGGTAGGCTGACGGGTCACGGCTTTTGAGCGCATCCTTCTCTAGTGCTAGCGTCTCAGGAAACCACGGGTTATCAGACCAGTTAATTTTTTGCACTACGGCATGTTCTGGTGGTTTTACAACAAAACGCTGGTAGGTTTCATCCGTTTCCAGTTCTGGGTTGAATGTGACCCATATTTCAGACTGCTCTTTACGGATAGTAGGGATTAGCGTATTCCAAGACATACGGCTTACAGTTTGGGCTTCCTCCACCCAACAGATATCTATTCCCTCATAACTTTTTACATTAGCGACATTGTTCTTCAGCCCTACAAAGGCGAACTCCGAGCCATTTCTGCCCCGTATGCTGTTTTGAGTTACCTCATAAATGGAGTGCATATTCAGCAACTCTATTTGGTCGCACAGTAACTTGTGGACAGAATCTTTGATTGAAGTTTGATACTCACGAGCGCAAAGAACGCGAACGGGGCTTTTTGCCGCCAATATAAGTAACGCCTTGGCTACGCTGTGCGACTTGCCTGCGCCCCTGCCTCCGTAGTAGATTTTGTAACGCGCCTTATCAAACAGGCTCGCCATCTTGACGGGAAACTGTGCGTTGGTGTCACTCATTCGGTTTCACAAAGGAAACAGTAATCCCTGTTAGTGGCTCACCATCTGCACCCGTAACTTCTTGCTTAACAGTTTCAGACCAGCGCATTTGGCTTTTTGTCCACCAAATAAGGCTAGTCGTATCTCCCGCCACGGCTTTGCTAAACAGCGTCTTGGCTATCTGCCCGTTGGCTTTAGCCTTACCCGTGTCCAGTTCGGTGCGGTAATACTTCCGCAAAGTTTTATCGTCTATGCCCACCAATATGGCTATTTGCTCGTGGGGCAAGCCTAACCCGCTGGTGCTTTCAACCATCTTGCGGGTTTCATCGGTTGGCTTGTGAGCCTCTTGTGGAATTACTGGCATCTTTTATAAAGGGGAACTCGTTATTATTTAAGCAGTTTCGGTTACTTCTGTCAACAATACGGCTTTCTTGCCTGTAAAGTCTTCCCACCGCTTTACTATTACATCGCAATACTTGGGGTCTAGTTCCATTAGCCTGGCGTGGCGGTTTGTTTTCTCACAAGCAATCAATGTGCTACCTGACCCACCAAATAAATCAATAACCATATCTCCGCTTTTACTAGAGTTACCTAAAGCCTTTTCAGCCAATGCAACAGGCTTTTGGGTTGGGTGTTGGTAATTTCTTTCTCTATCAACATTCCATATTGTGTGTTGGTCTCTGCCACCATGCCAAGCATTTTTACCACCAGAACAATAAATGCATGGTTCATGCTTTCCACGATAGTCACCAAAACCACCAGCCATAATGTTTTTTACCCAAATTATTTGTGCCGATGGTTTTTTACCAACTTGCTGAAGTGCTTGGTAAAAGTCTGCACTTGTATTTGATGCGTGCCAAACATACCATGGCGCACTATCTTTTGTGCTTATAACTGCACAATTAAAAACAGAATTAAGAAAATCAACTAAGTTTTCGTTTTGCAAAGAATCATTTTTGATTCCATCCCATTTCTTTGCACCGCCTGTATAACTAACACCATAAGGCGGGTCTGTGAACACCATATCGGCTTTTTGCCCATCCATCAATTTATCCACAGCGTCAATGCTGGTGCTGTCACCACACATTAGCCGATGGTTGCCCAACTGGTAAATGTCACCAAGTTTGGTCTTGGGTTCTTCTGGCGCTTCAGGAACGGCATCTTCATCGGTCAGCCCTTCCACCACCTCTGGCTCTAGCAAGGCGGCTATCTCTTTTGGGTCAAAGCCTAATATGTCCAAGGCAAAGCCGTCTGCCAATAGGTCGTTTAACTCTATGGTCAGCATCTCGTTGTCCCACCCCGCATTTAGCGCCAGGCGGTTGTCGGCAATAATGTATGCCTTCTTTTGGGTTTCGGTTAGGTCTTTCAGTTCTATGGTGGGAACTTCCTTATGCCCTAACTTACGGGCGGCCATTAGCCTGCCATGCCCTGCAATGATGCCGTTAGCCCCATCTATCAGTATTGGGTTAGTCCAGCCAAATTCCTTAATGCTTGCCGCAATCTGCGCTACTTGTTCGTCAGAGTGGGTGCGGCTGTTTTTTACATAAGGGATTAGTTCTGTGACTAGTTTTTGAGTTATTTTCACTTCTTTGCCTTGGCTTTTTGAGCCTCACGCTTTTCTGAATACGCTATCGCAACGGCTTGCTTGACTGGTTTACCAGCCTTTATTTCCGTCTTGATGTTTTCTTTAAACGCTTTAGGGCTTGTCGATTTCTTCAGCATCAGATTTCTCCAGTTCAGCCAATGTCCATTGGCATTGTTGCAAAGCACCATTTATCTGGTGTAGTTGTTGTTCAAGTTCCTTACCTTTGTTGATTAGGTCTTGAATTCTTAAATTTATTAGGTCTTTAGTCATAATTTAATACTCCATCGCTTGACGAATGTCACGAATTCTCATTTTCAACAAAGGTGCAAGGTCTTCGCGTGATTGTTTTAATCGCACCAATTCAGACTCGTGGTAACGAATCTTTTGTTCAATGTTTTCCTCAACCGTAGGGTTATGGTCAATGCCGCCTACTAATCCGTATCCTGTATTGTGTTGCATTGCAAGTTGTGCGTGATATTTTTCTTCAATCATATTTCCTCCAATACTGCGGCAATATCTTGCCATGACATTTTTAAGTGACGCTCACCATTTAAGTTAAGTTCCTCAAACTTTAAGTATTCGTCTTTGTATTCTTTACCCAAAGTGCCAAAAAGAACTGTATCTCCAATGTTTAGTCCTTGGTTTAAGGCATCGTCACCAGCGGCAACAACTGTACCGATGGAGTCTGCCTCTGCCATCAGCGAAGTGTCTAGGATTAGGGATTTGACCCGTGGTTCGGGCTTGACAATAATTTTGTCTTTCAGAGGTTTGACAATCATTCTGCTTCCTCCGTCTTGACCTTTGGTGGTCTGCCCATGCGCTTGGGTTTTAGTTTATTAACTTCTGTGTATGCCAAAGGCAAAAAATCCCCCGTAGGTTCGGGGGCAACTTCGGCAACTGCTTTTGCGAAGAACTCACCGCAAGTCTCTTGAGGACTGCGGTTTTGATATGTGGGGAAGCGTCTACACAGACCCAATATTGAATTGTTGTCTAGGTAATGCTTACAGTCTTTACAATACTCAGTAGGCACATTAACTCCTTTTTAGTGTGCTTAGAAGCCCCGTTAGTCCCGACTGACTAATGGGGTTTCGCTTTTAACGATAGTTTTCGCGGCTATGGGTGTAGCAAACGCCAGCAGTACGACCAGTATTAAACTCGCCTTCCATGCCAGCCGTTTTGTCTTCACGTCCCATACCAACTCCACCAACGATTTTGCCCATGCGTTCGCCAGACTTATCGCTAGATGTTGCGCCTTTAGGTGCTTTAGCGCCTGTTACGCTTGGCACACCTTTGTTTGAGTCCATTTTTCCCATGATATTTCCTTGCAAGGTTAATCGACATTGTACAATGCCGACACCATTATAGGAGTTTTTTCAATGGCTACAAACTTTAAATTAACCCGCGAAAAAGCAGTTCACGAAACCCCCAAGCATTACGTTGTTGAGCGGGAATTCAAAGCCGAACAGCGCAAGGTTGACTCTATCGCTAAAGAACTCAAAGCGCATGAAAAAACCAGCATGGCTAAGGCTCATCCTAAAAAGTAGTTGATAGCCGCCCTCATAAAGCAGAGATGTTCAACTTCCTTGGTATTTGCACAATTCAAGGAATGATGAGGCGCTAACCCTCATTGCGGCTATCAAGGTTTAGTTTACCAAAGCCCGAATAGTCTCGTTTAATACGGACATTTCGTCTTTCTTGTATACCTTCCATATTCTTTGCTGTCCGTGAATTCCGTTAAAAGCCCCTTGGTGGCAGTCTTTACAGAGCGGAATACATAGATACTGTTCGTGTTGGACGATGTGGTGGGCATCGCTCGGGCCAGCCGCATCACATACCCCACAGTTCATTTCTTTGATTTGTGCTAGGTGTTTTCGTTCTTTTACGGAAAGTTTATTATTCATCTGCCCACTCGTACCATTGGTTCATAAACTCTTTTAAGTCGTCTGCCGACTCGCCTTGTAAGGTGCATTTGTCATCTTTGACGCGCCAAAACTTATTAACCACCATCTCTCTATCGGTGTCGCCTTGGACTATCAAAACCACAAAGTTCTCTTGCTTTGCTAGGCTTTTCAATAGGATTTCTTGCCCTTTGCTTATCTTTTCGTTGGGGCGCTTCCACTCTCCCACCAAGAATTTGCCCTTACGCTCAAAAATCATGTCCAGATTGCTTGGCGTGGCGTTTGGGTTCTTTTTGAAAAACCCCTTGAAGCGGAAAAAGTCTATGTGCGTGGCGTATGGGTTATTCATTAACTTCATAAGTCACCCCGTGTTCTGCACCCCAAGCGTTTAGCCATTCCACAAACTCTGAGGCTTGTTCCTTAGTAAATTTGCGTGTTTGCATCCCTAGTTGCACAATACCATCGCCAGCCAAATTAGGGATAACTGCGCCTGTTTTTAGCCCAATATCTTTGCAAAAGGCTTCTACTAACAATCGTTTCCAAGATTCAGCATCCCACTTTGCCCCTAAGTGTTGGGCTTGTTTGGCTATCTCACCAATCATTGCGTGGTACTTTTCCTCTTGGTCACGGCTTTTGTTTGCCGCCTTTATCTCTAGCGTTAGTTCTTTGCCAGACGCTAGTGCCTCTTTTACTTTTGGCCATAAGCCTGCCATCAGCGCGGTGGCGTTGTCTTTGGTTAGTTCTACTCGCACTCTTGCACCATGATATTCGCGCCAGCAGTTTCGGCATACACCTTTTTGATGTGCGCTTCGACTATTTGGCTGTCATCAAGATAAACAATGCCATTCATTGCATCGGTAATGCTTTTGTAAACATTGTCAATGTCTATTCGCTTGGGATACTCCAGACCTGCTAAACAGGCTTCCTTGCGTTTTTTTGAGTATGACGCTGGTATGGTATATCTGAGGTATAAAAACACGCTTAAAGCGCCTTTTAATGGCTCTGTTGCGCCTATTGCGTGTCTGGCTCGCATTGCTACATGGGTTTCGTAGTCGATTGTCTTGGCATCTGTGTAGGTTTGGACAAACTGACCTCTGCGAGCAAAGCGTGGCCTGCCCTTTGGAACGGGGTCTCCGTCAACTGTGAATGTCACTACTAGGCTCATTTAATACTTTCAGTCGTTGAACAATCAAGATACCGAGAGTAGGAAAATCCGACTTCAGCGCTTTTGACATATACCGAGCGTGGTCGATAGTTGCTGGATTCATTGCCATCAACGCATAGTGGTTCGCCAAATGGTCGACATAAGTCCCCTGTCCGTTCCAAGGCTTGAGTTGCGCCAGCCACGGACATTCCATCTCTGATTTTGTCAAGGATTGCATGGGCTTCACTTTTGGTCATTTTTTCACCACAATCATTGGTTCACAAAATATTCCATTGGAAAGCGATTTAGAGTTAACCCGCTTTGCCATTCTGTAACCCATGACATACGGGTTTTTATCTTTTAAGTATTCAAGAACTGGCTGAACTATGCGGTTGTATGTGTGGTTGGCATATACATCACTAACATTTATGACCATGTGACCATTTGGGCGCAATACCGACAAACAGTTATCCAGCATGGCAAAAAGAAAGTTTTCTAACCAATCTTCAAACTTTGGGTACTTCTTAAAAGATGATAGTTCGCCTTGGTATTTTTCAACTTTCCAATAAGGTGGAGAAGTAAACACAAGGTCATAAGTGCCATCTGGCGCATTTAACTCTGATTGCTGGTATTCAAAAGAAACATTACCGCCATACATATATTGCATTGAGGCGTAACCAGCAAGCACCAATGGGTTTACATCTCTGCAATGGTAGGAAAGGTTGGAAGCCATAGCCGCCACCATTCTGTCTCCCCAGCCGCCACAAGGGTCATACACATTTGTTGCATTAAACAATTTGTAGACTGCTAGGGCGGCTGTTGGGCGAAACTGTGAAGCAATGTATTTTCTAAGAGCCAACGCTGTTTTAGGGCTGTTTTCGTAAAACTTGCTGTTTTCCAGAGTTTCACGATGTTTGGTTTGATACCAAGAGCGAATAGGTGATGGTGATGTTAGTGAATCACAAGCCATTCTTGCCGCCCAATGGTGTCTATCAGAAGCAACCAATCCAATTCTGCTGGTATCAATGTAAATGGGCTTTTTGTGACTTTCGTCAAACTCTGACCTAGAAAACCAATCGCCACTTCTTAAAATTGAATTAGGATTAAATTTTTGTAATTCAGCAAAATCAGCCAAAGCCTCATAGTCGGTTGCAGGCGCTATTGGAAATTTGTTTTCTTTTGTTATTTCGCTTGTTTCAAAAACAATTTCTTCTTCAAATAAATCATTTTGGTAAAGCATCAAAAGTTTTCCTTCTCATACCATTGCTGAACAGTCTGAGTAACTGGCTTGAAATGGGTAGGGCGCTTGTAGTCGCTTGGGTTCTTTTCCCATTGGTGCTTGGAACATTTGGGCTTGTCACCGCTAATGTGAACTGTCCAACGATTTGGGCAACCAGACACGGAACACATCAGACGTTGAACTTCGTCAAACTCTGATTCTTGTTTTACATTGCTTTTGAAATTAGTTAGAGCCATGATATTTTCCCTCTACGATTTTTGCGAAATTGCTTGGTTTGAGAATCCACTCTAGGTCGGCATAGAAAGACCGCCCATCTTTGCTGTTGACTTTGCCCATCAAGAATTTGGATGTACCGATGTGGTCAAAGAACTCGGCAAACCATCCCAGAATGTCCGATGCCTCCACAGTCTTAGTCTTGGATAGTTCATCAGCCACCTCACGCCACCTTTGGCGTAAGTAGCCCTTACGGGTTTCGTTCCAGACCTCTACCCGTCTAAGCGTAGGCAAGTGCTTGTGATAAAGATTTATAACTTCCTGATGGTTGCAACTTGGAAGTTCACCGACAGGTGGACTAATACACTCTGCCTCTGTCTCTTTCTCTGTCTCTCTCTCTGTCTCTACACTATCACTTTGATATCGTGTTGATATCGCATTGATATCGTCTTGTTCCAGCCAATGAGACAACTTGATAATGCATACTTCCGTATCCTTTTCTGACATTCTTAGCCGAAAAGCAAGTTGTTTGATGGGTGGGATATTGCCTTCATCTTCGCTGGCAATTAACCACAGCATTACCAAGACTTTTGATGCCTTTGGGTCAAGTTCATGCCATTCCAAGTCATCCAAAATGTCACGATACAACTTCACCCAAGGTGGTTTCCTATCCTTGAAATGCTGAAACTTTTTATAGTTCTTGATTCTCATTTTTTGCCCAAAAAAAAGGGCTACACCTGAAGTCTCACCTTTCGGTGTTGGCGGACTGGCGTAGTACCAGCAGACTTCATGTGTAACCCTACTACGAGTAACGCCGCCAAGCGTTTTGCAAAGTATATATCAATTTTGTTGACTCAAAGAAATTGCAGAACCTCTACGGAAATTGCACTTACGACATACAGGAACTACATCAATCGGCTTGTTGTAATCACGATGGTCATAGCACTCAGCAGGCTTTCCACAATCTACACAAAATAGCGTTTTCACAGGCGCAAGCAATCCATCTTTAACAGCCTTTTTAACGGCTTTTATAGCGGATATAACCCCAACTTTATCGGTACTATGGTCACTACAAGGAAAACAAACTTTTGCCAAATGATGCCTACCAACTATTTCTGTGTTGCAAAAACGACACAATGGAATCATTTTTTTGCCTTTTTAAGAAAAAGTTTTGGATACGCCAACTTTATTGATGGGGGTATTCCCCTATACAACCAGTTATGTACTCTTTGTTTAGAAGCAAAACCAAGCCTATTGGCTAAGGCGGTAGCCCCACCAAGTTGCTTAATTAACTCTCTATCAGCGTTAAGTTGTTCTGTGTTCATAGTTGTATCTTAGCAACATTTTGCAGAAAGTCAACATTTTGTGAATTTATTTTCAACAAGTTGTTGACTTTATCAAAATTTGATGTACAGTCACATCCATGCCGTAGCAAATAGCAAGCGGTCTTTTAAGGAAACAGTATGAAAAGCACATCATGGAAAAAAGAATGGTTAGTTATCGCTCTTAGCGATTACGACAACACTTGGTCAGAACTGACTATCCCCCTCACATTTAAACAAGCCTCTGCATTTATCCACAATGCGCGTTACCTTAACCGCTTGGAAAAAGGTTTGGTAAAACTGGTTACTGTTTCTGAGTTTGCCAGTACGCAAAAGAATGTGGCATGGAAACACAACGCCCCATTCAACTCACAGTTTTTGGGCGCACAACCCGCTCGCGCTGGTCAAGATTATTAAGGAGACAACATGAACTACGCACAAGAACACACCGACTGTGAACGCATGGTCTGCGATTACGACTACATCATTGATGTGGATTGCTTCTTTGACCCATACTCCCAAAACCTCATGTTTGCTTATGTCGGTGGTATTGAGATAAGCGAAATGCTACGCGACAAGGTTATCCAAGACTTTGAGCGCCAGTACGCCAAAGCCGTAGAAGAACAAATTTACAACGACAAACTTGACTACGCTATCGCTCGTTATGAGTCTAAAAAGGAACTAGCATGAACGAAACCACACGCACCTACCCACGCACTCTAGATGAGGCATTTCCAGAAAACACCACCGCTATTGAGAAACGCAATAAATGGATGTGGTTTGAGGAACAGCAGGCGTTCTCACCTGACGCTGAGTTCTGGACATATATCGCGCTTGCCTTTGGTGCAGGCTTTCTCTTGGCTGTTATTACGATTGGAAAATAAATGAAAAACATTGCCACAGCATTGGTCAAAGCGCAGAAGGAGTTTGCGCCTGCTTTAAAGACCTCTACAAACCCTCATTTCCGTAGCAAGTATGTAGACCTAGCATCTTGCGTTGAATCCGTTATAGGCGCTTTAAACGCCAACGGCATATTCCTATTCCAAACCACCTCAGAACACCCAGACGGCATAGTTTGCGAGACAAGTTTCTTGCATGAATCTGGTGAACGCTTGGACTGCGGTAAGTTGTTCTTTCCAGCCCCCAAACACGACCCACAAGGGTTTATGTCTTGTCTAACCTATATCCGTAGAGCGTCATTGATGGCGGCTACTGGTCAAGCCCCAGAAGATGACGATGGCAACGCGGCTACAAAGCCCAAAGAAGTAAAGGCTAATCACAACGCCATGCAAGACCACATCACCGCTATTAGCGAATCAACCAATGTTGAGGAACTTCAGACACGTTTTAAAGAAGCCTACAAAGCCGCAGGCACAGACAAAGAATGGCTTGAGGCGGTTACTGGTGCAAAAGATTTAATGAAAAGGAAACTTAAATGAAAGATATATCAGCATTTCCGCGTGAAGATGGAAGTTTGCATAGAGGTATGACTTTGCTTGATTACTTTGCGGCAAAGGCTATGCAAGGCATTTTGTCTGGTTTGTCATCAAACAAAGAAATGGCGATGCTTGCTCAAAATGCTTGGCATAAAAAGGGTCAAACTGATTACGAATATGTTTGCGAACAATCTTATAAATACGCAAACGGAATGCTAAAAGCGAGGGAAGAATAATGGAACAGCAAGAAATACTTGAATTGCTTAGTTTCAATAAAGTTACTGGCGAGTTTTTTTGGGTCAAACCAAGTAAACACCACAATGACTTAATTGGCAAACTTGCTGGAAACCCACAACCTACAAAAAGAAATAAATCTTATTGGGTTATTCAAATAAACGGCAAAAAATACAAAAGAGGGCATCTTGTGTATTTCTTAACGCATGGCGAATGGCCTAAACCATGCCTTGACCACATCAATGGCAATTCTCTAGATGACAGACCAGAAAACCTTAGAAAAGCCACCATTATGGAAAACGCCTGGAATCACAAGTTTAGAAAACGCAGAATTGAATTACCTATGGGTGTTCGTTCTAATTGTTCTGGCAGTTTTTCCGCAAGGATTTCTTATAAAGGCAAACAAATCCATTTAGGTGCTTTTGACAACCCAGAAGATGCAAGCAATATTTACCAACAAAAAAGGAAAGAGTTATATGGACAATTTGCATGATGTAATCCAAAAAAGCCCCGAATGGTTTGCCGCCAGATTAGGCAAAGTCACCGCTAGTCGGGTGGCAGATGTTATTGCCAAGACCAAGACTGGTTACTCTGCTAGTCGTGATAACTACATGGCTCAATTAGTCTGCGAAAGGTTAACTGGTCAGCAAGGGGAGTCGTTTACAAATGCCGCCATGCAACACGGAACGGATACTGAGCCTTTAGCCAGAAGCGCTTATGAAGCCCATGCCGACCTAATGGTTGAGGAAACAGGATTTGTACAGCACCCAAAGATTGACAAGGCTGGCGCTAGTCCTGATGGCTTGGTGGGTTTGTTTGGTATGTTGGAGATTAAGTGTCCCAATACCGCCACCCACATTGACACGCTGTTAACTCAATCTGTTCCAACCAAGTACATAACCCAGATGCAATGGCAGATGCGTTGCTGTGAGCGCCAATGGTGCGACTTTGTGTCCTTTGACCCAAGACTGCCGCAAGACCTTCAGTTGTTTGTTAAAAGGGTTGAATTTGACCCCGAATATGTAGCAATGTTGGAGAAAGAAGTTACCCAGTTCCTAGCGGAGTTGGATACAAAAGTAAGTAAGTTAAACAATTTGAAAGTAAACAATGTCTAAAACACAATACGAAGTCAGCGTCATCACAGGCAAATACACCAACAAAGACGGACAAGAAAAGAATCGTTATCAGCGTATCGGCTCGGTTATCGAGACAAAGAACGGCCCAATGCTGAAGTTTGACTGTATGCCCATCGTAGAGGGCGGCTGGTCGGGTTGGGCGTACATGAACGCGCCAAAGCCTAAAGATGACGACATAGACTTTTAATGACACACATTACAGACTTTGCTATTCTCATGGCGCAAATAACCCTTGCGGTATTTATCTACTATTTTTGGAGGCACTATGTTTGAAACACCAGAAGAACGGGAAGTATTTAGCGCTATGGAACAAAGTTCTGTAAGAAAAGAAAGCATCCGTCAAATGGATAAATACCAATCAATCATGGAAGAACTAGCCCTAGCGCGTATGTTGATACGCGAACTGGGTGACCGATTGGCTAAATTAGAAAGTAAAACATGAACGCATTTCACCCTGATTTCTTTGCAACCTATTACCCAAAGTTTTGGGATTTCTCCAAGAGCCAACAAGCACTAACAGCAGAGCGAGAAATGGCTAAACGTACTGTAAAACCTAAACAGTTTTATGTTTATGCCTTGGCTAAAAATATCAAACCATCTAAAAGGAACTATGCAAAACTATGACACAAGATGAAATCATTGAGATGGCTAGACAGGTTGGGAAAAATTTAGAAACAAGTGAAGAAGGTTACCGACTTTGGACTTATGAAGCACTTGAAGCCTTTGCCAAACTGGTAGAAGAAAAAGCATTTCAAAATGGTTATTCAATAGGTGAATCAGCAGGATTCAAAGAAGGCGTAAAACTAGAGCGAAAAGCAAGGGGACAAGCATGATAGAAAGCATACTAACTTTATTTGCCTTGCTTATGCTTGGCGTTTGCATCGGAGTGGGCGTGATAATCGCTGTGCTTTATTGCTCTTGGGAAAAAGATTAAATAACCGCCATTATCTTGTCGTACTTGGCTTTGCGTTCGGCATAGCCAATTAGACCGCCATTTATCTTCTTGGTCATACCTTCGAGGTCACCCTTGTCAGCGTATGTTGATAGTGAATTCGACTTCCAAAACCATCCTGCACTTCTTGCGGCATAACTAGGTTCAGTAAGTAAATCAGGATTACCCACAAAATCAATACCCAAGTCACGCCCACATTTCTCATAATTAAATTTGCCTGTTAGTTGTTTCAATCCTCTGCCTCGGTATGCCCACCCTTCACCAGACTCGGCAGGCCCGTTCCCCATGCGAGCCGAGTAAACCATATTAGCGATTAACTCAGGCTTGCCAGCGATAGCGTTAGCCACAGCAGTAGGGATTAACTTACCCTTCTCGTCTTTCTTAGGTTTCTTATCTGCACCCATCACGGCAAAGCGGTTTGGCCAACAAGCGGCAAGCGTAGCGGCTTTGTAGTTCAAATTCTCCGATAGCATCGTGTAGCCACCAGATTCGTGGGAGGTCTGTGCGAGGAAAGCGGCAACCCTTTGGGGCGTGTTTATCTCAAACTCTGCACAAGTCTCTATAACCGCATCTAACCATTTGGCGGGGTCTTTAACACCAGCCGCCACCAGTAGTGGAATGGTAGGTGTCATTTATCTTGTTCCTTCATCTTCTGGTCGACCGCCTCTTGGCTCTTGTTGCTTGAGCCGTAGAAGAAACGGATTAAAGAGTTAACCGCAGTACCAATCAGAAAACCCAAAATAATGTTGATGAAGTCACGATTGTGGTTGTCCACAGGCATGAACGACACTAAAAAGAAATAAAGGAACGAAACAACAGTCAAGAACCAAGCATAGTATTGGGTGAACTTACGGGTGCTTTCATCGTGCATATACATATCCGTTGCCCGTTGGGTTGATTTCTCGTCAAGTTCAGCCATAAACTCAGAATGGCGATTGGCTTCCTCTTGCAACTTAGCGTTGTATTCTGGTGTGGCTTCGCCTTGGGGTTTAAGTTCCATGCCTAGTTTTTGTTGTACGGCATCCACGCCTTTTTCAATAACTTGGTCAGCAACTTTGTGCATCCCGTTGTCTATCAAGTTGGCTACGATGCCTGCAATTAAAGGTAACATTATTTTTCCCTCAGTTCCTGTTTTAATCTACGAAGTTCTTTGATTTCCCGTTTGAGTTGGGCTTTCATGTACAGAGTTTCTATGTATGCCATTGAGGTTGCACCAACAATAAGACACAAAGCCACAGCAGTCAGAATCCACCCGACAAGGCGCGTAGTTGCCACATTAGCCACCCAAATAGTAAAGATATAAATACCACGGCAGTTACTCCACTTGTTACTTCAATAAACCAGATTTCTTCTTGCTCTTGTTTCCAACGCTGTTGACGCAACTTCTTGACTTCTTCAGACCTAGCCCACTCTTGTTCTTGTTGAATCCTTGCATACATCTTTAGAAATCTACTGTATATCGCCTTCAGTTCAGCAGGCGCATAAACAGTCATTTGTTCCCGAATTTCTGCATCAAGGTTTTCCATTTGGAGTTCAACCAAGGCGCGTTCAATAGCCTTTTTAGAAGTGTTTTGATTAGGGTCATAGTGTTCCTTTGATTCCGCTTCTAAAGAGGCGTAGTAGTTTTTTAACTGTGCTTGTATGTCAAAGAAGTTGCCAAGTTGGATTCCAACATTCTTGATGGTTTCAAGTTCAAGGGCTTCGTAGGACTGTTCTTTGGCTTTCTTTTGCGCCACAGGCTTGGTTTCGGTAGGCTTTGTAGGTTTGCTAACAAATAGCCCAATGAACCAATCAATGATTCCTTTAATCGCTTTGACATCTGAGATAACGCCTTCGACTGTTTTCTTAGCGCCTTCCAATTCCATTCGCCCTTCGTGCAACATTGCACAGCCTTGCTTGATAGCAGAGACTGCACCTTGGGCAAGCATAAGAAGGGAGAAAGGGTCAATGTCACACCCCGAATAGTTTGTGGATTATGGTTGCCGCCACGCCAGGCCCCAACAACACGCAAGCCATCACCGCATACAAAAGATATTCAATCTTGGTCATGCGCTTTTCGCCCGTATTCAATGAGTCCTCAATCTTTTTGTATCGTTCAGCACAAATTTGTTCATGCGTCATTAACTTGGCCTCTGTTTCACTAATCATTTTCATATCGAGCATGATGTATGCAACTTTCTTTTTGCTGTCAAATATGCTTGATGAGCAATTTGAGGTTCATTGAAATAGCCTAAATGTTTCTTTTTTCCGTCAAAGTTTATATGCGCTGAGTACTTGTTACCAGCCTTGTAATATGAAACACCCATAAAACCAGATGTGTTGTGTTTTGGTGCTTTTCTTATGTTTTGAACATTCTGCTGTTGCGTTACTTCACGCAAATTACATAAGCGATTATCAAGGCCATTTCCATTGATATGGTCTATTGTTTTTGGTACATAACCATAAGTTAAAAACCAAGCAAGTTGATGACCTCTAAGCCGTTTTCCACAAATATTTACCATTAAATATCTGTCATTTACAACGCCAACTTTGTTTCCAGCCTTTTGTGAACCAGATGTTTTTAAGCGTTCAAAAGAACCAGTTTCTGCATCATAAGTAATGTATTCACTTACCAATTCTTTAGTGAATGGTTTTCCAACAAAAGAGACTGGCCCTTTTGCTTCGTGAACTGCTATGCGTGTTGCTACATCTTCCATCTTAGGCTTTCTGAATGAACGCTAGAGCGTAGTATGTAGGAAGAATAGAGAATGATGTACCAGAGCCAGTAGAGGCGTTGGTAGTGGCTACTGTGATACCAGTTGACGCTGTTGCAGTAGTTGATGGTCGACCAAAGTTTAGGTTATTACCACCCGCTAATTGCTCACTACCGCCATTAGAAATAAAGCCACTACCAACAGTAGAACCATGGCTGTGACTTGGGTCTGTCACCACAGAAGTCGCTGTATGCGTGTGGGCTGGCAAGTTATTAGTTGTAAGCGTTACAGATGTAGCACCGCCCGTACCATTTACCGCATAAGTAGAACCAGCACCAACAATGAATCGGTCTGTTAGGTTAGGCGTTCCGTTTGAGCCGTCACACAGATACCAACCACTAGGAATAGACCCAATAGAGCCAGACCACATAGCAATCATGCCAGCAGGAATAGTCGCCCCAGTAGTAGGTTGTACACCAATAATTCCATACAAATTGTCGTATGTTTGGATGGTTGTATCGTCTGCCGTTTTTAGAATGAACTTGTAGTTATAGCCGTAAGTTAGCCATATCTCGCTAGTTGGTCTGCCATCAGTACCCAATACGATAGGGTTGGCATTAGCCGTTGCACCCGTGTTATCGGTGTAAGTAGCAAGAGGCGTAGACGAACCCGCTTGGTAGGTGTATATCTTGCCACCAGCAAGAGGTTGTCCAAGAATGGTAAAGAACTGAAAGCCGTTACCGATGGGGGAGAGATTGACTGCCATATGTGTCCTTTAGGGTTTCATATCAGAAAGTTTAGTGCCTTTGGGATTGGCATATTCATCAACTTTCTTTATTTTTTGATTAGTTCTATATTTGTTTACGCCATAAGTTGCTATTGTTGCTAATGGGGCTGGTACGCCTGTTGCCGCACCAGTTACCGCCATTTCACCAAGAGCGGCAAGTAATGTCGATGTTGTTCCGCTAGTGTTTACAGTTCCTTGTGGAACAGTCTGTAAATCTTTTGTAAATTCATTAAGCGTTCTATATCGCTCTGCTTGCTTTGCGCCAAACAAAAAGTCTAATTTACCGCTTTTATCTAACGCTTTAATTTGTTTATCAAGTTCTGCGGTAGATACATAAGGATTGCCGTTTTTGTCTCTAGCAACATTTTTTGTGGCTTCTTGACGGATTTTGTCTGCCGCATAACCACGCAATTCATTTGCTATCTGTTGACCCTCTGGCCCCATTTTTTCCAAAGTAGCAAACACAGCCTTAACATCTGCGCCTGTACCTTTAAAAATAAGTTTGTCGGCTAAATTTTCTAAAGGAACAACTCTATCAGTTGTACCTTTTTTCAATCTATTTATGTCACGAATAATGGTTTGGTCTTGAAACTCAGCCTCAAATTCTCTGTTTTTTGCTCGCGCTTCTTTATATAAATCACCACCAGCATTTTCAGTTGATGCGTCTATTTGTTCTTTTAATTGTTTAGCAAGACGCACAGTTCCTTTTTTAGAAGGGTCTGCTTCTTCATTGATTAACTTGCGAATGTCCTCCATTGCGTTAACGCTAATCATGCCTGTGCCGTTAGGGTCGTTTGCTTTAAGTTCTTCTTCAACAATCGAATAAAGAGGGTTTTGAGCCTTTTTAGTAGGCCTGTTTTGAGTTTCTTTAGTAATTAAATCAGTAATTGATTTGTATGTAACTGGCTGTGCTGTTTCACCAGCGTCTTGTGCGGCTTTATAAGCAGTTGAAACTTCTGCTTTTCTACCTTGTTTGTATGTGTCAAATGTTTGTGACAACACTTTGCCAAACTCAGGCGCATCCATGCCAACCATTTCAGCACCAGTTTGGTCAACCTCTGCTTGTAAATTACGCTGTAACTTTTCATTTTGTAAAGCATATTTGTCTTGCAAAGGTGCGCCAAGTTCTGGGCTTTTTGCCGTTTCACGCTCAAAAGTAACATCTGCTGGATTGCGAGTAATTTGACTTTTAGTTAAGTCATCACCCATTGGAACAAGCAATTCATTGCCACGCTCTTGGCGTAATCTTGCCGCATCGACTTCTGCCGCGCCCATGCCTTTCATTGTGTCTGGCGCTTTTTCCACACGCACAGTTGGCAATTTTTCTTTGACTTTTTCAAATGCTTTTTGCATTGGTTCAACAGCAGTTTTAGCGGCTTCACCAACATAGCCAATTTCTTTACCAACAGCCTGACCAGTTTTTTTAATTAGTTTTCCAGTAGTAGGGGCAACACCAATTCCAATAGTGTTCATGTAACTTTCTATGTCACCTTTTGGTACGCCCGTAAATTTAGAAAGCCAATCAGCACCTTTAGACGCGTTTTCACCAATAAAATTCATTAACTGGTTAGTTGCTTCGCCTTTATAACCAGCAGTTTCAGTAACTCCAAAAGCCTTACCAAATGGTTTATCTATTGCACCAACTAAACCCTGTTGCACCTTTTGTGCTTTTTGCGCGGCTTCTTCTGCTGGCATCATCATTCCATAACCAGCCCTCATAATTGGATATGCAACAGTTCCAGCAATAGCAGGCAATACACCACCAACAGTTACATCACCTAAAGCGGCTAGTCCTTGCCCAAACTTTGTTATAGAAGATGGTTCTGTTTTGGGTGTTTCAATCTTGCCAGATGCAATTTGAAATGCTTGCTTGTCAAGATTCTTCATATCAAATGAAAAATCAGACTGTGGGGCAGTTACTATTGGTTCAGCGTCTGGTTGTAACTGTGGGTTTAAAACCTTTGTTCTTCTTGCTTTATCTAAATCTTCTTGGGTTGGTTCTTGCGAAGGTGTTTTGTTTTTGCCGCTTGGGGTCGCAGTTGCACCGCCTATGTTACGGGCTACCGCATCCAATTCTTCAATAGAAAATCCAGACATTACTGGCCTTTCGTAATTAAATTATTCAAATTACCAGCGCGTTGTAACATTTCTTTATAACCTTTAGAGCCATAACCACCCATAGAATCAATCATTGCTTTAGCGCCAACAGGGTCATCTTTGGCGTTACGTAATGCGTCTATGAATTGCAATGTTGGCAATAATTGTTCTTGGTTACTCCACTTAGATTGGAAATCTCTTGCGGCAATAGGATTGTTTCCAGCCTTTTGAACAGCCGCAGTTATACCTCTGTTAAGCATATCTGTACCCGTTGACAATGCACGATTCATACGGGCTGTTTGTTTAATTGCTTCTGGTGTCCATTCAGTATTACCAGACATTTTTTCTGCCAAACCTCTAGCGGCATCTGTACCACTTAAACCAGCAGAAGCAGAAAGATTTGCTGTTTCAAGGGCTAATTGATGACCCAAAATTTGTCTGTTTTGTGTTGCGTCAGTAGTAAATGGTAAAGCGGCATATCCACCACCCAATTTACTTAATGTTTCAGCGCCAACACCAACCAAAGCCTTGTCAGCAAGTTGAATAATCTTGTTGTTGTTAAATTGCGATGTTTGTACATTGCTTGCGGCTTTTTGTACAGATAACTGTTGCGCTCTTGCGTTTGCTACTGTGTCTGGTGTTTCATAAGCGGGTAATCTGTTTGGCGCTTTGTTCACAGCATTATTTGTTTGTACACCAGCGGGAATTGCAACTTCACCAAGAATACGACCAGATTTATCTTTAATGTAAGCAGTAGGTTCGTTGTTTGCATCCACCCTGCCAGTTGGTTCGTATATTTGATTTGGCCCAAGTTGTTGCTGAAATTCTGCGACTGTTTGGTTCTTTTGATATGGTGATGTTGGATAAAGAATAGTTGATGAACCCGTACCAATAGCGGTAGGCGCTCTGTTAGCCTGTGCAAACTGCTCAGATGATGTTCCTGCTTGTTGTACGCCATTTGCAATTTGTTGAATTACTCTTTGTGCGCCAGCAACACCATGTTTATCAATGTGTTCTAAAAGTTTTGCTTGTGCTTTGCTTTCGTGTTCTGGAACTCCCAAAACATTTTTTAAATAATCGCCAGCCTCTTGAAGTTTGATTTTTATTCCTTCTGGGTTTGGATTCAAAGGGTCAAAATCTTTATCAGTTAACAAACCACCAAAAGTTTTACGCGCTTGGTCTTTGTAGTAAGCCTGTAATTCTGCTTGGCTTTTTGTTGCCCCAGTTTCTGCTGTGGTAGCCAAAGCCGCTTGTTGTCTAACCGCAAGAGGATTAGTTTTCTGAAGTTGCTCAATCTCCATTTGGGCTTTTTGAGCCGTCAAAGGATTAAGTTGTTCTGCCTGTTGGTAAGCCTGTGCGCCACGGGCAATGTTAATCATGTCCCCAAGGCTCATGGGGGTTGGTGGTTTAACTCCAAGTGCTATTGGTTCTGCCATGATTATTCCTTACGATACCCAAAAATCTGCTGGGCCTTGATTTGCTGTGACGCCAGGATTGCCAGCGTTGTAACTAATGCTATTTGGCACAGGCATTTCTGTTGCATTTTTCTTAGCCAATAGTTGCGACAAATAATATTGATTGCCTGCGTTCTGTATGCCACCAGAAATAGCGTTAGCCGCGCCTACTGTGCCGCTTGCTTGTGCCGCACCTAGACCTTGGATTGTGTTGCCAATA
>Ga0209191_1000378_pt1 | contig 35243 bp, 29 predicted proteins | sample S_130626_EF_Meta_FD_187320 | JGI IMG/M metagenome (GOLD analysis project Ga0209191, IMG submission 187320) | Freshwater microbial communities from Lake Simoncouche, Canada to study carbon cycling - S_130626_EF_MetaG (SPAdes) (version 2) | ecosystem: Environmental > Aquatic > Freshwater > Lake ...
AGTAATTACACCCAAACAAAAACTCTGGCTGCAAATAACTATCTTCGTTGCAATTCCTTTTTGTCTCTGGGCTGGTTGGTTTGAATTCGGCCGCGCACAAAGTGGCAACTGGCGCGCATGGGTATACACATTTGAATGGCCATTCTTTGCATTCCTTGCCATCTATCTCTATCGCCGCCTCACCAATGGCAAACCCCTCAAAATCCCACGTCCAGATCTAGAAAAACTCGCACGATTAGCCGAAGAAGACGCTGGTAAAGGCAAGCAATAATCCACGGTATTATTAGCACGTTCTTTCATCCGAAAGAAAGCTCTTCCCTTAAAGTGCTTACAAAGCACTTACTTGCGAGTCTTAAGCACCAATCTTGATCGAGACGCGCTTGTCTCTCGATTGGTAAACGGAAAAATCATGTCTCTACAACCACGTACCTCTGCCCCTGGAAAAGCCCGCCGCGCAGCCTCAGCTGGAAAGCCGCGCACGAAGAAGAGCGCTGCCAAATCCACTAAATCAACATTTAATCCAATAGATAAAGAAGTACGCGCTGTTAAAAAAGATGCGCCGAAAACTACTCGCCGTTACAGCGATGGTCCAAAGGGAACTCCCACACGTAAAGAAGAGCGCAACCTAGAACGCTCCAAGCTTCGTGCAAAGCGTTATCAAGAAAAGATTGCGCCAAAGGCTAAGACAACTTCACGTGCTGATGAATTCGTAGCAAAGCGCACAGAACGCGCTGAGCGACCAGCACGTCCAGAAAATACAGAGCGCACATTTAAGAAAACTGAATACCGCTCCGGTGAATATAAGAAGTCAACTTTTAAGAAGACAGATAAGAAATCAGAGTTCAAAAAGACTGACTACAAGCAATCTGACACACGTCCGACCACACGCCGCGAAGCGGCGAAGGCAGATCCTGCCAATGATGGTCGTCCAAACTTTGTCCCACAAAAGCGCACCAAGTGGATCCCTGGCCAAAAGCCACGTAAGCCAGAGACAGAGCGTCCTGACACAACACGTGCGAATAACAGATCTGAAAGAACTTTCAAGCCACGCAGCACAACTGACTCACGCACAGTAAATAAAACATACAGCGGCAAGAAATCATCGACTGCTTACCCACGCACGCACACCCGTGAAGCAATTGATTTTGGCGCGAACGATAACTACATCACCGAAGAAGTGATTGAAACAAAGTCCCGTAAGACGACTTCAGCCAGCGCAACCTTGACTGACACGGATGTCACCTGGACTCAATTAGGAATTTCTGCCCCACTTGTTAACGCACTCAGCGCACAAGGAATCACATCACCATTTCCTATTCAGATTGCAACACTTCCTGATGCACTCAAAGGCCACGACATCTTGGGTCGCGGACAAACAGGATCAGGTAAAACTCTGGCATTTGGTTTAGCTCTGCTTAATAACCTACAAAACAAGCAAGCAAAGCCCCACAAACCACTTGCTTTAGTACTCACACCAACACGCGAGCTTGCACAACAAATCGATGAAGTTCTAACACCACTTGCTCGCGCAATCGGTCACGAATCAGTTGTTATCGCAGGCGGAATGCCATATGCCAAGCAGATCACTGCAATGCGCAAGGCAACTGCCATTCTTGTTGCAACACCTGGTCGCCTCATTGATTTACTTAATCGCGGAGAAGTACAACTCGATAACCTTGAAATCACCGTCCTCGATGAAGCAGATCAAATGGCTGACATGGGCTTCTTGCCAGTTGTAAAAGAGATTTTAGATCAAGGCAAAATGGGCGGACAGCGTCTGCTATTTTCTGCAACTCTTGATCGCGGTGTTGACTCACTCGTTAAGTCATACCTTAAGAACCCAAAGACACACTCATTACAAAACGACCGTGCATCTGTATCAACTATGGATCACCACGTGCTTGTTATGCACCGGGGTGATAAAGATTTAATCACCGCACAAATCGCAGCACGCAATGGAAAGACAATTCTCTTTGTTAAAACCCAACGCGGCGCCGATCGCCTTGCCGACAACCTTGCAAAAGCTGGTGTTCCAGTCGGTGCCCTGCACGGTGGAAAGTCACAAGCAGTACGTACGCGCACACTCAAACTATTTAAAGAGCAAGAAAACGCAGCCCTAGTCGCAACAGATGTCGCAGCCCGCGGTATCCATGTTGATGGCATCTCACTTGTTGTCCACGTAGATGCACCAACAGATCACAAAGATTATCTACACCGCTCAGGTCGCACGGCACGTGCTGGCGAAGCTGGTGGAGTAGTAGTCCTGGCAACAACGAAACAACAAGCATCCGTAAAGGGATTAACATCCCGCGCAGGTGTCACACCTAAGTTCGTTGGCGTAAAACCAAACGATGCCGAATTAATGACCATCACCGGTGCCCAAGAACCGAGCGGAATCCCTTACGTTGCACCAATTACGGAATCTCGCGGACCGTCTCGCTCCGGCGGAAAGCGTCCTAGACCGAATTCAAGTCAGAGGCGGAGAAGGCCTAGGTAGGTTTTCTGGTTACGAATAAAACTGCCTTTATAATAAAAATCTGATGAAAATACTTATCACTGGATCTTCCGGATATCTCGGGCAAGCTGTACTGAACGAATTAAGAAATCATGCGTTAACAGGGTATGACTTGAAAACTACTGTGTTCTCAGAATCGCACTTTAACCATGTTCCAGGTGATATTTTAAACTTTCAAGATTTATCAGAAAAAATGAACAATATCGATATTGTGATCCATCTAGCGGCCAAGAAAAATTTGAGAGAATTCACTTCAACTAATTCTTTACCTTATTTAACAAATACCAAAGGGACAAAAAATGTTATTGATGCGTTTAAAGCTTCAACTGCCAAACTTATAATTTTTGCATCTTCTGCCTCTGTTTACGGGGATGCAGGAAGTTTCACAATCAAAGAAAACGTCACGGGCACTCCTTTGGGGCTGTACGGCGAATCCAAAATGTTTGGTGAGCGTTACTTGCAAGAAATCTTAACTAACGAGACGCAAAAATTTCTCGTCCTCAGGATCTTTAATATGTGTGGAAAATCTAGTTCTACCCCCGCAGGCTCTGAGAATGTTTTCAGCACATTTATGAAACAAATCAAGAACACCGGTGAAGTGAGAATTTTTGGTAAGAATTTTCCCACTAAAGATGGTACGGCAGTTCGTGATTATGTACATGTAGAAGACGTTGCTAATGCAATTTCTGTGATCGTGGAAAATTCGACGGTAAATCGACCGTTGAGCACTACTTACAACATCGGCACAGGAATTGGGACCTCGGTAATGGAATTGAGTAATAAACTCTTCGATAAATTTGAGATTGAAAAAAGAATACACTTCAGCAACAAACAAGATTTTGAAATTTCATCGTCAATAGCTGACATTTCACGAATTCAAAATGAACTAAATTGGCACCCCAAATTTGATTTGGATCAAATAGTTGAAAGTTATTTTCAAAAATCATAGAAGTTCACCTAAATTTGAACCAATTTTTAGAAATTTTTATATTGAACATTAACTAGTTTCAAATCTGGGTTATACTCTTTCCGTGCGAAGAATTCTGAATAATCCTGGGTGGGAACTTCTGACAAAATCAGAGAAGAGAATTTTCTTAAGACTTTCAGTTGTGGGATCAGTTTTAAACATTTTTGATGTGATTGGAGTTTTGCTATTCGGACTGATCGGAACACTTGCTGTTAACTACATCTCTGGCTTAATCCTACCCGGCTCTGTTGAAAATGTATTACGAATTCTCAAATTGAATGATTTCGATTCTATAAAGCAAATCTACATTCTCGGTGTTGCTGCTGTCTTTTTCTTTCTTTTCAAAACACTCATGCAGCTAATTGTGTCAAATCGTGTTTACAACTTTTTGAGTCAGGCCCAAGCTCGGGTTTCTAAAGTGCTAACTGAGCAGATAATTTCAGCTCCATTCAATTGGACGAGAAAACAAAGTTTAAACAATTTGTCGTATTCTATTATCGAGGGAGTGAATTCACTCGTGACAGGAGTTATAGGAAATTATTTCGTTATTGTTTCTGAATCAGTTCTCTTGGTGCTTATTCTATCTCTCCTAATAATGGTGAATCCAGTAACAGCGATTGTTACTTCAATTTTTTTAATACTTTCATCTCTCTTATTCATGCACTCACTCAAGAGATATTCCCAAAACCTCGGAAAAGATTTTTCTGACACAGCTATTTCTTCTAGAAATTATCTAGAAGTTATGTTGAAAGCGTACCGGGAAGTTTATGTCTTAGAAAAACGAGCGCATTATTTGAATTTATTCAACGTTGCAAGAGTAAGAAACTCTAAGGCTTCTTCGAGAATCGTTTGGTTGCAGCAATTACCTAAAGCATGGGCAGATATTCTCTTAATATTAGGTGGTTTACTTATTGCGTTCTATCAGGTGAGCACTAATGATGCTATGAAGAGTGTTTCTTACCTATTACTTTTCCTAACTGCATCCAGTCGCTTACTTCCCTCATTAATAAAATTGCAAGGTGCCACTACCTCTACTAGAAATTATCTGTCTTCAGCTAATCTCTCATTGCAAGTATGGAGCGAAATTAAAGATTACAAAAAGTTAGATTTTTCAATTGAATTAGAAATTCTCAAACCAACTCCTTTTAGTGTTCCTGTAGAAATTCAAGTTTCTAATTTGGTTTTCAGTTACCCTGATTCAATTTCCGAAATCGTAAGCGTTGAAGATTTAAGGATTGAGTCGGGCAGCGTCTCGGCAATAGTTGGACGATCAGGTGCGGGAAAATCTACTTTTGTAGAATTGCTTTTGAACATCTACGAACCTCAGCATGGAGAAATACTCTTTAATGGCAAATCCATTCCTGAATGGCGTATCGCAAATCCGGGAAAAATTGGTTTTGTTCCACAGGATACTTTTTTATTGCAAGACACATTTATTAACAATGTTTGTTTAGGAACAAATGATTCAGATATAGATTTAAACAAAGTAAATGAATTGGTGGACATACTTGGTTTGAGGGAGTTGGTGGATAAACTACCCAGTGGCTTATATTCACAAATCAGTGGTATCGGTAATTCAATTTCTGGTGGTGAAAAGCAAAGAATATCTATTGCAAGAGCGTTGTATAACTCTCCAAGTTTAGTAATCATTGATGAAGCCACAAGTAATCAAGATTCTGAGACTGAACATTCAATTATGGACTTTATACAGCAACTACGGGGACGTGCAACGGTACTGGTAATCGCCCACCGGCTTTCTTCGGTTCAAAAAGCAGATCGGGTTCTTTTGTTCGAGAAGGGAAAGATTATTGATTCTGGAACTTTTTCTGAATTGGCAAGATCTTCTACTGAGTTCAAAAAAATGATTAGTTATTTGAAGATTCAAACTTGATTCTTAATTTTGTTCATCGCAAAATTTTGTCATGAATACTGAGTCGTTGCGCCACAACTTTTTCAATCGTATAAACCTGCCTAATTCTTTCGCAAGATTTTCTTGATAGTTTCTTTCTTTTGTCTTCATTACCAAGCATTTCAGATAAGGTTTCGGATAAAAACTGTTCATGTTCTAAACCAATGATGATTCCTGAGTCGCCTATAAGTTCAGCATTTCCCCCCACATCCCGAGCTATACACACCATCCCTATTGACATCGCTTCCATCAGTGCATTACTCATACCTTCGGTTTTACTGGGTAGCACAAATATTGATTCCGGTGCTAGTAAATATTTCGCATCAACCCTTAATCCATTCAAGCGGACCCGTCTATTTAAACCAAGATGTTGGATTTGAAATTTTAGATTTTTTGATTCTGGCCCTTCACCATAAATAATTAAATCCGTATTGGGAAATTTGTTAGCAATTTCACTGAATGCTTCTATAAGATATTTATGATCTTTATACGTATGCAAATTTGCAATGCAATAAATATTAGGGTGGTCAAGAATTGATTCTTTAGTAGCGAATAATTCAATTCCATTGGGAACTATACTTACTTTATCTGACGTAATTCCGTCAAACTTAATAATGTCACTATAAACCGATTGAGAATTTGCTACAACAAGGTCTGCTTGATGTGAAGCTAGTGAGTCAAGAATTCTATAAATCATATTACTTCGATAAAAATACAAAGAACGTCTATTGACTATTACTTTATGTTTCTTTTTTAAAATCATATTTAAAAGCACTGTCACAATGCTTACTTGTGGTAAAAATGCTTCAATCAAGAGCTTTTCTTCACGAGAGAGAATAAGGAAAAGAGCAATAATGGATTTTATAGCTCTGTATATTTTAAATTTATTCTCTTTTCCTGACAATATTCTGTACGGAATGTTTGTTTGCCTTAAAAAATCCTCTCCTGGACCGCCCCTGAATGCAACTAGTTGCACGTTTTCATTCTTGTCTTTCATGGACTTAAGCAACATTAAAACTTGATTCTCTGTACCCCCTACAGATAATTGTCCTAGAATGAATAATTTTTTCATTAATTCAAATTTTCTCTTGCCCATAATTCGATCATCATTAGCGCCCAAATTGTTCCGTCTAGACTTTCACCATTTTCAAATTGGTCAACTAATTCTGTTATATAATCTTGTTTGAACCAGATCGAGGATTTGAAGTTTGATGATGTGAGTAGATTATGCATCAGGGGTTTTAATTCTTGTTTTAGCCATTTTTCTCGCGGAATACCAAAGCCTTGTTTTTTGCGCTTTACAATTTCTGGTGGGAGGAGTTCGCACGCAAATTCTTTAAGCATTTTTTTCCCACTTAGATAACCAATCCTCTCCTTATCTTGAAGAGAAACTCCGAATTGGAATAGTTGATGATTTAGAAAGGGGGCTCGCACTTCAAGCGAATGGGCCATTGAGGCAATGTCTACTTTGTAAAGCAAATCTCCTGGTAGGTAGGTTTCAATATCAACTAGGTTGGCTTTGAATGCATTATTCAATTCTGAATAGTTTTCAAAAATTCTTTCAGATTCAGATCTTTTATCAATTTTCTGGAGAAATTCTTGCTTCCAGATCTTGTCTCGATGATCCTTACTAACCCACGTCATTAAGTTCATATAGTTTTGTAACGCATCGTGATTACTGGTATACAATTTTAAAGCCTTGAGGTAACGATTTTGAAAATTATCAAATTTCTTGCCAACCAGATTCTGAAGCCCTTCCAAATCTTTTTTGTTAAAAAATGATAACTTCTGGGTTATTTTCAAAAATCTATATCGATCATAACCTCCAAAAGCTTCATCTCCGCCGTCACCACTTAAAGCCACCGTCACCGCGTTAGCAGTCATTTTACTTAAAGCAAAAGTAGGAACAGCGCTGGAATCTGCAAACGGTTCATCGTAGCTTTTTGACATTTCTAAGACTAATTCTTCTATATCGTTAGAAATTACAAATTCGGTGTGTTCAGTTTTGAACATTTTAGCTACATTTCTAGAATAATGAGTTTCATCATATCTCTTCTCGTTAAATCCTATTGAGAATGTTTTTACTGGTGTACTTGAATTCATGGCCATGGTTGCCACCACTAAAGATGAATCAATGCCGCCAGACAGAAAAGCTCCAAGATTTCTTTCTGATTGAGTTGTTTTCATAACCGTTTCATTGAATCTCTTTTTTAACTCAATTTTACTCTCGTTAGCATTTAACGAGCTCTTGGTTGGTGATATTTTCCAATATTGGGTTATTAATATCTTCCCCGATTGCCAAGAAAGTTTATGTCCTGGTTTTAGTTTTTTTATTGAATCATAAATAGTTCGGCTTCCTTGTATATACCCAAATTGAAGGACATCATTTAATGCCAGTGGATCAACCTCCATTTTGCTTGGAAGTTTTTTGAATGCCTTCATTTCTGAAGCAAAACTAATTCTCTTATTTTCATCGACAGTATACAGAAGAGGTTTTTCCCCAAGTCGATCGCGATATAAAATTAGTTTATTTGCTTTATTTTCAAAAATAGCTATGGCAAACATTCCTTCGATATGATGTATAAATTCCTCGCCATATTCCTCGTACATGTGAGGGATGATTTCGGAATCGGAATCAGAAGTTAACTTATGCCCTTTCGAAATTAATATTTTTTGTAAATCTTTAAAATTGTATATCTGCCCGTTGAATACACAGGTAATGTTTTTATCTTCGCTGTAAACCGGTTGGTTTCCGTTCTTGATGTCAATTATTGCTAACCGACACATACCAAATGCAAAATTTTTTCCTTGTGCGAATCCTTTACCATCCGGGCCTCGGTGTTCGACCGAACTTGTCATAGCTTCTACCAAGGAGAAATCGGTTCCTTCTCCAACTTGACCTGCTAGACCACACATTTCTGTCTCTTATCTTGTCGCAAAGTCACCTTTCGTTACATTTTAGTATAACATTTAGATTGAGATTTAAGGAGTTATCTTGAACAAGGTGCTTGTAGTAGAAGCTCACAGTGATGACTCAGCAATATCTGCATCAGGTTATCTCTCTAAATTAAATGCTGCTGGTTGGCAACTGAATTTTGCTTTAGTTGCTAGTTCGAATATAGATTTCGTGCATGCAGGCTTGGTAACAAGGGAAACGAGGCTATTAGAGTATAGGAGATATACGGAAACTTTAAATGGAATATGGCACGACAGTAACAGTTTGCCTTTTGATTTGGAAGGTCGATTGGATCAAGTTGAAAGACTTTCACTTGTGTCTGCGATTGAAAAAATAATTGAAGAAGTTCAACCTCAAAAACTTATTGTTCAAGGTCCTTCTTTTCATCATGATCACACAGCCGTATATGAAGCTTGCATTGCGGCAACAAGGCCTACAGCGCGTTTCTATCCAGACCAAATTCTTGTTATGGAAAATCCGACGTATGTTCACTCATTAGGCCCAAGCACGGATTTTAAACCTAATTTTTATGTACCTTTATCGGAAAATGAATTAGAACAAAAAATTAAGTCATTTAATGAAGTATTTTTATCTCAAAAACGAAATTCACAGAACTACCTTTCAGCAGCCGGAATCGAAGCGTGGTCAAGATACCGGGGATTAGAATGTCGTGAAGAATTTGCGGAGGCTTACAAAGTGTTTTCATACAAAGAAAATTTCTAAATGATTGTGGCTGTTCACCAACCAGAATATCTGCCCTGGCCCGGTTTCTTCTCAAAAATGAAACTAGTCGATAAGTTTGTCTTGCTTGACAATGTGCAGTTTAAAAAAAACTATGTACAAAACAGAAACATCCTTGAAAATAGGGGTATTCCGGGTTGGTACACGCTACCGATTCATAGTTTACGCTCACAGGCCTTGATATCTGAAATTCAAATAAACAAATTTAATCATACTTTTGAATCACAAATAAATAAATTAACTTACAACTACTCCAATTCTGAAAAGCTTCTTTCAGAAATTTTCCGAATTCTATTAGATTCTAATGTGAACTTACTTGAGACAAATTCTAAATTGATTGAAATTGCCCGAAAAAATCTAGAAATTTCAACAGAAATAAAAATAGCCTCTGATTTATGTTCAAATTCGAATGATCCAACAAAGCGCATCGTTGAAATTGTCAAGTCGGTTGGTGGAGACGCCTATTTATCTGGACCTTCAGGTAGCACATACTTAAATGAAAGTATTTTTCAAAAAAACAACATTAAGATTTACAAATTTAAATATGAAATTCCAGAAGAAATAGAGATTTCAGGTAAATTTCAGTATTCCATGTTCCACTGGATTCTCAAGGAACATCCCGACCTCAAGAAAATTCTAACTGGTCGTATAGAATCATGAATAATAATTCTGATTTTTATAAAAGAGAGTTTGGGCTCTATGGTAAAGACGCTCGTTCACTTGGTTGGTCGAAAAACTCTCAAGAATTGCGTTTTGAAACTCTGAAGCAAATGGTGGAAATCCCTGGTAAGTCTCTTTTGGATATAGGGTGCGGATTCGCGGATTTATTTATTTATTTAAAAAATGCAAATCTGCTTCCATCCAAATACGTGGGCATTGAACCATTTGAACCATTTTACAAGATTTCCGAACAAAATTTGAGGGATGATTTAACTGCCTCCGTATTTTCTTGTGATATTGAGAATTTTTCCTCTGAGGAGAATTTCGATTTTGTTGTTGCAATTGGAATCTGTAATTTGAAAATTCAAGATAACTACCAATATTTATTTGAATTGATTGACAGAATGCTTCTGCTTTCTAGTGGTTTAGTTTTTATATCGGTCCTTAGTAATTCGGCGCCTAAGGAATTGCAAAATTTGAACCGCGATACGTCTTTTTATTTCGACGAAAATCGAGTTTCGTCACATTTGGAAGGGTTAGGTCATACTTTTACCATCCATAAAAACTACCTTCCGCACGATATGTTTATAGAAATTAAGAGTGGAGGTAGATTTTGATTTTCTCTAAACCCACTAATAAGAAGAATTTGTTGTTGCATTACAAAAATGTAGACCTTCAAAAACAGAATTTAGATCCCGATTTGGGTCATTCGAATGTTTGGGAAATTTCAGAAATCATCAGAGTTTTCTGCCTCCTTGGATGGAATATTGAATTAGTTGATCGATCGTTAAGAAATTGGAAGCCAACAAGGGAATATGATTTATTTATTTCAAATGCCAGCGGTAATAGTGGACACATGTTTACAAAAATGGCGGTTTTGATTCCTGATGTTTATAAAGTTATGTACGCTGCGGGACCAAATGCAGATCTTTCCAATGAATTGGTTTCAAGAAGATATGAGAATTTCGCAAAGAGAAATTACTTGAGTGAAGAAATCACAAAACTTCGCTATTTTGATAAAATAAATATTAATGAAATAATGGATTCTGTCTCAGAAGTTATCTGTATTGATGATAACGGTTGGAGCTCAAACACTTACAAAAAATATGGTAAACCAGTTCATTTATTGCGGCCTTCTGCCCCACCAAACGCATTTGATAATGCGCAAACTTTTAATTTGAAGGACAAAAATCGTTTTATACTTTTTTTGGGTAATGGATTTATTGTTAAAGGGGCCGATCTGGTTATTGAAGCGTTGAGAGATTTTCCTAATCTTAAATTGGATATTTGTGGTCCTTTCCGAGAGGATGACATGTTTTGGAAACATTACAAGGGTGAAATACGTCGTAATCACAATATAGAAACTCACGGATTTGTTTCTATCGGATCTAAAAAATATTACAACTTGGTTTCACGTTCTTTATGGCAGATTCATAATTCTGCTGCTGAGGGGTGTTCTACGTCCATTACGACTCTTCTGCAGTCAGGCATAATTCCTGTTTCGAATATAGAAAGTGGTGTGGACACAACTTCCATTGGTATCAATATAAATAACGATTTTAGCGACGATTTAAACTCCACGAAGCAAGCTATGGAATTGGCTTTGACAACTGATCAAAGTGAGATTGACGAAATGCTGTACAACATTTACTTGGAACGTTTTCGATTTTCAAGACAGAATTTTACCTTGAGATTCATTGAAATAATTGAAGATATTTTATCAAAAATTTAGTTCTCTACTTATAGAAAAATCCAAGAAGTTTTTAAGGTTTCGTTCTATCGAGTTTTTCTTAAAAAACGAATTATGTAGGCTCTCTCCGATATTTCTTCTGCGCTCCGAATCAAGAATTAATTCCTTTAAATAAATATACCAACCTTCTTCGCCCAGCACCAAAAAGCCGTTGTCCATATGTTCGATGCTTTGCGCCATGGATAAGGTTGCTTCTGCAACAACTGGTAAAGAATACATCGCATACTCATGTAAACGGCCGGGATTTGAGTTGTGTTTATATCTAATCGAGTAGTCATTCTTATTTATGTTGTGGGTTTTCCGATCGCGGACGGAAAGACTAATTTTGTTTATTAGATATGAAATTTTTCCATTAATTTGGGGAGTGAAGCTTGGAATGACACCGATGTCTGAGTTGGAGATAATACTCAAATAACTTTCTGGGTCCCATTGTTCATGTTTGACAGGTAAGTTCTTCGGTATAAATTTTTGCCAAACTCCTAATTTCTGTATGTTGTAGATGGCTACAAACCTGATGGGAAATTGTTCTGCTAATCGTTCAAGTGCTGGCAATAACGTTCGATGACTAGCTTCTAAATGAACTTTATTTCCATGATAAACAATGTCGATTAGCTCTGAATTGGATTTTTCTCGGTACATATATTTCTCTCTAGGTTTCTTCAAGTATCGAAACCAATGATTGATAAATATGTTGGGATTATATTTGAATGCTAACTCGGATTGCTCTATTGAGGAAACGATGGCAAAATGACTCAGTTTTAAATTTTCCTCCTGAGTTTTGTTATTTAACTTGGGATCAATTAACGCTATTTTAAGGTTTGGATTTATGTTTAACAGCTTCCGAGCCGAAATATCGTTGTCAGAAAAGAAGCAGAAATCCAGTGTTTCTGGACTGTTATCAAGAGTAAATTCAACTGTGTGGCCGCGATTCTTTAGCCAATCCGTAAAGTATTCATCAATGAAATACTTTATACTGGTGTCTCGATCATGAAGAATTGCTATTTTCATTCTACGATCTTACCAATCTATCGAAACAAGGATGGGCAGCATGCTTAGAATTTCTAATATAGATTTTAGTGAATTAGTCCCATCGAGACATCTTGGAAGATGGACTTCGGTCAGCAAAGATGGTCTATATTTCTTAAAAATTCAAAATTTGACCACAAAGCGACGTCAAAAGTTGAGTTTATTAGAAACTACTAAGTTGATTAACTCTTGTAATATTGCAAATGCCCAATGTGTACCTGAACTCAACTCACATGGTTATCTAGACACTAAGGATTTTTCTCAAGAATTCTTCCAGGAACCTGGAGAGTATTACTTTCAGATCTCCGAATATATTGCTCCAGTAACTAGTTTTTTTCGGGCTGATTTAGTTGTTTCCTTGATCGAGTTATTCCAGCTTGGAATTTTTGTTAATGACATTAAAGCCAATAATCTTGGGTGGAAATCCGATCGCCTGTATTTTCTAGATTTCGATCAAGCAATCAAAATAAATCCCGAGGACTATTCTGATTTGACCATAAAAGATATATTGTTCATGCTAAATTCATGGCAGTTGGATTCACTAGGTTTCAGAATTAAGGAATTATTCAATAAGTTTTCAATAAGACGAAGCGTGCGTAAGTATTTTACTTCAGACTGGCAGTTTGATCTTTCTAATTTGCAACGATTTAAGAAGCAACGTTCAACTTTAAATGAGTTCAATAATTATCATTACATTGATACGAAGAAAATATTCGCGCCTGGAACGAGATCAGATGGTAAACGAGTCCACATTCTTGAAAAAATTCAGGTAACTAATGGATCCAAAATTCTTGATGTTGGTGCAAATTTAGGAATGGTTTCTCATCATTTTGCGAAGCGAGGTTCGAAAGTATCTGCAACAGAAATTGATCCACACACGTCTTCACTCGGACAAACGCTAGCTATCATCGAAGGAGTTCCCGTAAAGTATTTCCCTCCGGGAAAAAAATTCGAAAAGAATGAGTTTGACTTTATACTTCTTTTCTCCGTTCTGCACCATGTTGAAAATTTTGTAGATTTTGCCTTGGAAATTGATGCCATATCTAAGAAGATTTTAGTTGAGTCGCGATTGAATGAACGAGGAAAGGTTATAAATTCCGATAATTGGAAATTGTCAGGGTCTTGGAATTTTCAAAACGTGGATTATCTGGCGGAATACCTACTCAGTTTATTTCCAAATAAGAATCAGATCACGTGCTTAGGTGAATCAGACAAGAATCGGTTTTTATTTGAGATTACTAAAGATGAGTGAGAACTAGGTATCCTCTTTTTTTAGGATCGCCATAAACTTTAGCAACATACTCATCTGATAAAGATTCAGCGGCTCTAATCACATCTGGATAGATGGAAGGTGTTGCGTCATCAAAGCAAATAATATCGCCTCTTTGTTGTCGATTTCTTATAAAATCTATTTCCTGCCTCAAAGAACGCCAATTGTGATCCCCGTCAATGAATGCAAAATTTACTCGCTTTATACCTAGCTTCGGTAGCAGTTCTGTCGATTTTCCTTGGATTGGAATAATTCTACGAGAGTACTCGTATAAGTCAAAAATTTCGTTTCGTGAAATTCCTTTTTCATCATCTAAAACACTATTCCATTTTTTCTTTTCATAATGACTTGTGATATCAATCGTGATTACCTCGCCTTGATTTGGAAATTTTGCGAGAATATACGCCATAACGAGGGCAGAAAATCCTCTCGCAGTTCCAATATCTAAAATTGTTATATGAGATTTGCGCGATAATTGATTTATGTATTTACTTAACTCGGCAGACAGCAAGAATCCATGATTGAAATTTGGATCGGATTTCTTTATCACAATTTGAGTTTCATAACCTAGTTTCTCGATGTGTATGAAATCGGTGCCATCCGCCTGCTTTTGAAAGTATTCGATAAGTGATTCGTCATAATTTTGTCTAGCAATTTCAAGTAGTTTTTCGAATACTGTGTGCGGATTTTGTTCTATACTCATGTTCTGAATGCTACTATAACAAGGAAATCATGGGAGGTTTAGTGGCTTCAATAATCGTTACTGGGGGCGCCGGTTTTATTGGATACCACCTTTCTCGTAAATTAATTGAACATGGTCATACCGTCAGAGTCATTGATTCATTGAACGCAACGCTTTATCCCAATGATGAAAAAATAGTTCGATTAAATCTTCTACAAGAAATAATTGGATCTGAGGCTATTTTTTCTGGAAGTATTTCTGATCCGACATGGTTGAATCTTTTTGAGCATTTTGACTTGATTGTTAATTGCGCTGGCATTCCGGGTTTAGATAAGTCTTGGGATTTTACAAATGAATACTTTTCATCTAATGCTATTGACTTAGGAATTATGCTCAACAATTTAATGAGTAGTTCGAAAATTGTGCCAATCATACAATTATCAACTTCAAGTGTGTACGGCGGAATGGCAATTGGTGGTGAAGATCAGAATTGTAATCCAATCTCACCTTACGGCGTTTCAAAGTTAGCTGGTGAAAACATACTCGCTGCGTATCAGAATAAACTTGAATTTAAATGTGTGATATTAAGGCTCTTTTCTGTCTACGGAAGTTACCAGCGGCCCGATATGGGAATTCGTAAATTCATAGACTCTTTCTTGGATAATCGACCAATTCAATTTTCCGGCTTATTGGAGATGAAGCGATCTTTTACGCATGTGGACGATGTTACTCGTATCATCGCAAAGGTTGTGAGTGAAATTCTTGCGAATAAAGAACATAGGAGCATTAATACCTTTAATCTCGGAAATAGATCATCCGCTTCTTTGTCTGAACTATTCCACCTCCTTTCTGAAATAAGTGGAAATAAAGTGGAGATACTTTTCAAGAACCAAAGGTTGGGTGATCAATTTGAGACTAAATCTGACCCAACGAAATTAAAGGAGTATTTTGGAATTGAACCAACCATTGAACTATCTGAAGGTTTGTTGGAACAATTCACCTGGCAGCGAAAATTCAATGCTCTCTAATCAATTATTTGTAGTTCTGACCCCTGGTATTGGAATTTCCGGTTGGAAAACACATGGAATTCATGAACGAGAAATGAGTCTATTTCGTAAAGCTGCGAGTAAAAATTTTAAAATAATTCTACTTTCTCCAGAAAAGAGAGCAAAATTTTCTATTTCTACAGATAGTGAAAACTCTGATATTAGTATCATTCTCTTCCCGATTAATAGAATGGGTTTTATATCAATTTGGTCACTTCGCGAAGTGCTACGATTGTTGAAGAATGTTCAGTCTGTTGGATATAAGCGAACTTTTATTACAAATCAACTTTATGGTGCGCACATTGCCTTCGTACTTGCACGATTGACGGGTGCCAAGTATTTAGTCCGAATGGGTTATGACTTAGTAAAGAATCAGAAGAATCAGGTTGCGGTTTCGGCTTCAGGTTTTTTAAAGTTAGCAGCTTATTATTCTTATCAATGGATTTTTTTATATTTTGCAGACCAAGTTGTGGTTTCGGATTCAGCGATTAGGAAAAATCTCTTCAGAAAGAAGACCGTCATTCTGCCCAATTTTGTGGATTTCTCTTTGTGGAATGCCAAGAAAATACGAATTGGATCAAAACTTTCGAAGTTAAAGATTTATTACGTGGGAAGACTTGAAGAGTACAAAGGAATAGGTCTGGTCGTAGAAGCTATTGGAGATTCGGACATCGAATTTGATGTTTTTGGAGAGGGATCGGATAGGGAACGTTTGGCTCAATTGACAACTAAATTTGGATCAAAAGTAAGGTTTCATGGCCATTCAACGCCATCTGAAATTTTGAATGTTATTGATTCAGAATACCTTTCCATCCTACCGTCGGCATGGGAAGGGCATCCCAAGGTAGCTTGCGAAGCAATGGCTTTAGGAATACCACTACTGATAGCAAACGACAGTGTTTTTGACGGTTTAGTAGACGGTGAAAACTGTTTCACTTTCTCACGTGATGTACAGAACATAAAGAAATTGCTCAAGAATTGTCTGGAGGGAACCTTTGATTTAAAGTACGTTTCGCAAACTGCATACCAATTTGCCGTCCAGAATTTTAGTATTGAGCAATACTCCTCTCGTTTAGTACGCCTGGTTCAGGAGACATCTTGAATCCAGTTATGTCAGTTCTCATTCCGACATCGGGCAGATCGCCATATTTTCAAAAAACAATTGATTCTCTGATTAATCAGAGTGAAAAGAACTTTGAAGTTGTAATTGTCGTTGACGGATCTTATCTAGATTCTGAAATCGTCAATAAGATTGAGGGGGATAAGCGATTCTCGATCTACTTTAGCGATAGGAAAGAATCTGGGTTAGGTTATATAGGTAGCTTATTGAATTTTGCTGCTGGAAAAGCTAACTCACAATTACTTGCTCGAATTGATGATGATGACATCGCTCATCTTGATTGGCTTTCAAAATTACATTATGAATTAGTTTCGGGCGGCCATGATTTAGTTGGTTGTCAGTCATTCTTGATTAATGAGGTTGATAACTATTTGGGTTTCACAACGCTTCCTTTGGATTTAAGAGATATAAAATTTTTTGCTATGTTTGAAAACCCTTTTTTTCACAGCGGAGTTTTGATGCGGAAGTCAGTTTTTAATGAATTAAATGGGTATGCGAACTCGCAAAATTCTCAAGATTACGATTTATGGCTCCGAATGATTTCGGCCGGATATAAGTTGCATAATAGTCGGAGTTTTCTCATTGCTCATCGACTCCATAACGCGTCAATTACTGCATTCAATCGAGACCCCTCGCGGGAATTATTCATTTCTACTATCCAACTGAGATTTAGAGAATTGAATAATGAGTCAGAATTATTCAGTAAGGGTCATTCTGGACTTGCAAGACTATTGCTAAGAAATCACAAACTCTATTGGCCTTTGATGTATAGAGTTAAAAAAAGATATTTCCTGCAAATTGGTTTGAGCTTCTTTCAATTTGTATTGTGTTTCTTAGGTTTGAAATTAATTTCAAGAATGATTTTCAACATTGGATTTAGAATTGAGAAAAAATCTGTCGAGTCATAAATTTTCTAGAAACAATTAGCTCAATCCAACCGCACAACACCGCTAGGTGTCATTACATGCACAGCAACAATTCCTGATTCACCGTCATTTGCAGATTCAGCAACCCATTCCACTTCAACATCAGAACCAAGAGCCGCACGGAGTTCAGACCCAAGCCATTCTTCTATACGTGATTCATCACCAGCAATTTCGACTTTAACAATCTTTGCGATGGCTTTTCCATCTGTTGATGGGTGATCAAGAGACAACCATTCAATAAAAAATGGCAGTTGTTTATCTTCTAAGGTTCCAAGAACGCCAATTTGCTTCCATGCTAAATCTTTTCCATCAGGCTTTGTGCGATGACCATCAACAGCTGCACGGCCTAAACGCTTTTCAATCTTTGAAACATCATCGACTGCAACAACCCATGTAAGCCATCCGCCACCTTCGGCTGCGCGTTGTGAAACAGCTTTACCAAAAGGAGTTGAATCTGATGATGGATGATCTAGTGGGCAAACAACTTCTAGGTAGTGTCCATTTTGTAATGGGAGTGTGAAGTTTCGTGTGCCAAAGCGTGGATGAATACCGCCATCAACAAATGTGCTGCCGAGGCGAGCGCCAAGACGTTGGACGGTGTCGGCTAGTTGATCATGGGAAGTTACATATGAGACATGGTCTAAGCGCATGGGTAAATCTAACCCTATGAAAAGGGGTGCTTTTTACCATTTTTGGCATTTCATAATGGGCTAAAGTGCAGCAATGCGCGTATTTGTCACAGGTGGGGCTGGGTTCATTGGGTCTCACTTAGTGGATCGATTACTTCTCGATGGGCATACTGTGAGTGTTTTAGACAACATATCCACGGGACGGAAATCGAACCTCGATGCGTATGATAAAAATCCAAATTTCTCGCTAATCAAAGGTTCAGTCTTAGACCAGGATTTGCTTGCTAAGAGTGTCATCGGTGTTGATTACATTTTCCATTTGGCCGCAGCAGTTGGAGTCTTCACTATTGTGAATCATCCTCTTTCAAGTCTTGTTACAAATATTCGCGGGACAGAAAACGTTTTAGAAGTTGCATCTAATCACAATATTCCCGTATTTCTATCCAGTAGCAGCGAGGTATATGGGAAAAACGTATCAAACTCACTCCGAGAATCTGATGACAGAATTCTGGGTTCACCAACTACCCTTAGGTGGACTTATAGTGAAGCAAAAGCAATTGATGAATCGTTGGCATTCGCTTACTGGACAGAAAGAAAACTCCCAACACGAATTGTAAGATTTTTTAATACTGTTGGACCTCGCCAAGTGGGTTCCTATGGAATGGTAGTTCCCAGATTTATTTCTGCTGCAATAAAAAATGAGCCTGTAACAATTTATGGCACGGGCGAGCAGACTCGATGTTTTGGCCACGTTTTAGATGTAATTGATGCGGTTATTTCTGTTGCTTTCTCCGATAAAACTATTGGGAAAGTAATTAACATTGGAAATGACAAAGAGATTTCCATGAATAACTTAGCTAAAAAAATAATCGAGCTGACAGGTTCTAAGAGTCAGATAATGTATATCCCATATTCTGAAGCGTACGCAGAGGGATTTGAAGACATGGAACGTCGCGTGCCGAATATAGATTTGATAAAGTCGTTAACTGGATGGAATCCTAAGCGCAGCCTAGAAGAGATCATTAAGGACGTTGCCGAAGACTTGCGAACTTAGAGGCTTGTTACTCCAAGCACGTTGGAATACGAATTAGTGCAATCTAAAATTGGAATTTGCTGACTTAGAATTTGCTTTAAATCAATACCAGGCTGATTTACAGCCAAAATTGCCACATCAAAGTTACTAACGTTTAAAGCCGGTGGGGCCCCCTCCCAAGTATCAACAAAGGGATCGACCCACTGAACATCATGACCTTGCAATTTCAAATGATCTCGAAGGCGTGCAACCGGCGTTTCACGAATGTCTGAAACTCCAGGTTTATATGCGACACCCAAGATCAAAATACGGACTTTTGCTTTGCGTTCTTTAATTAGTGAAAGGGCTTTCGTTGCAACAAATTTATGCATCTCAAAATTAGTTTGATCTGCTATCTCCACCATTGGCGCTGAAGATTTCATTTTTCTCGCCCACCATGTTAAGTAAAGTGGATCAACTGGAATGCAGTGCCCGCCAACTCCCACTCCTGGTCTAAATGGCATAAATCCATAAGGTTTGGTTTCTGCTGCAGAAATCACTTCATTCACACTTATCCCAGCGGTGTCACATAATTTTGCAAATTCATTCACCAAACCGATATTGACTAACCTGAATGTGTTTTCGAGCAACTTAGCTGCCTCAGCAACCTCGGGAGATGAAACCGAAACAGGCCCGTCGCTAATTGATGAGTAAAAACTCATAGCGATTTCTTGTGATTTATTATCTATGCCTCCAACGAGTCGAGGCGTATTCTGTTGATTCCATTTTTGGTCGCCTGGATTTACACGTTCGGGTGCGGCCGCAAAGTATAAGTTTGAAATTCCGGATTCTCGGTTTGCTTCAACTAATGGGATAACTACTTCGCGCAAAGTTCCTGGGTAAGAAGTTGATTCACTGACTAGGAGGGTCCCATTCTTTAGAAAAGGAGCTACAGATAAGGTGGCATTTTCTAATGCGCTTAAATCAGGCTCCCGTAAATCATTTAAAGGTGTTGGAACACAAATAGTTACGACATCGGCAATGGCTATATTCTTAAAATCTGTGGAAGCCTTGTATTTATTATTCTTAATTGCCTCTTTAAGGTTCGCATCGCTTATATCTTCGACCGGACTCTTGCCTTCATTAAGCGCCTCAACGCGCTTCTCCGAATTGTCCACACCAATAACCGTCCACCCTGCATCAACCGCAGCCATCGCTAGTGGAAGTCCTACGTAGCCTTGTCCGATAATGACCAAGTTTCTCTGAGATAGGCTTTCCATATTCGAATCCTATAAGAATGGAGGGTTATGAGTCTGCCTTCAACTCTTGATCGGGACAACCGCGTGAAGGTTCTTAGAATTATTGCGCGTATGAACGTGGGTGGTCCTGCAGTTCAAATAACGAGTCTTATGCGGGGTCTCGACCCATTGAAATTCAACCATAAGTTAATCACTGGGTACTGCGAAGATGATGAGGCGGATTACCTTGAAACCAGTGCAAAGGATATTTCTGCAGAGCGGGTAAAAGGGTTGGGTCGGAATATTAATTTGTTGTCCGACGTTCTGTGTGTTTTTAGAATTATGAAGATAATCAGAGAATTTAAGCCTGACATTGTTCATACACATACTGCCAAAGCAGGAGTTATAGGTCGGATCGCTTCCGTTCTATCTGGGCATAAATCCAAAAGAATTCACACATTTCACGGTCACATTCTCTATGGTTATTTTTCACCTTTAAAGACGAAAGTTTACATTCTGATAGAAAAAATGCTTTCAATTTTTACCCATAACTTTTTGTGTGTTGGCTCTAAAGTGAGAGATGATTTAATCAGAGTCGGAATTGGAAATCCTGATAAGTATTTAGTTTTTCCTCCGGGTGTAGAAAGGCCGATGATTTTTGAGAGACAAGCAGCAGCCGATTGGCTTGGAATATCTGCCGATCGAGTTTATTGTCTATTTTTGGGAAGAGTAACAAAAATAAAAAGACCTGATCGGCTCATAGAAGTTGCAACAATTTTAAAATCCAAAAATATTGATGTGAAATTCCTAATTGCTGGTGATGGAGATTTATTCCAAGAAACCCAAGATTCGGCAGTCGCATTAAACTTGCCCTTTCTATTTTTGGGGTGGCAACACAATCTGGCTGCACTCTTTAGTGTGGCCAATATTTTAGTTATGACCAGTGACAACGAAGGAACCCCACTAAGTATTGTGCAAGCACAATTATCGGGGGTGCCGGTCATATCTACGAATGTGGGTTCGGTTAGTGAAGTTCTGCTTGATGGCATAAGCGGATTCTTAACAAGTTTGGATTCAAATCTCATCGCAGAAAAGATCGAATTTTTAGTTAACAACCCGAAGGAAAGAGTAGAAATGGGAGTAGCTGGCTTACGTTTTGCGGGCGAAAAATTTAGTCCTAGTAGATTGGTATCTGATCATGCGAGGCTTTATAAAGAATTAATCCCTAGTCCAACCAATTTCTAGACCATAATTCCAACATGATCATTGGCCATATAACTGAATCTAAATTTGATCCTTTTGCGTGGGCTTCGAGTGAATTTTTTACTATTCTTTGGTCAAACCAATCACGGTCCTTAGCTACTCCATCAGTTAATAAATCATAAGAGAGATCTTTTAACTCACCTCTTAGCCAAGTGGCGCGGTGAATTGCAAAACCCATTTTTGGACGATTGATTGACTGACCAGGAACGTGATCCCAACGTTTCCTGCTATTCCACACGTTTATTTGATTTAATCAATCGTTAAAGGACCGTTAGTAACTAAATCTCCGTGTTCTTTCAGCCATTGAATCGTTTCCATTAGGGCCGATCTGAATTTCACTGGCTGAATGTTTGGAAAAAGATTCTTTAGAAGTTCAGGTGAGTTTTGGGATTCCTTCACATCTCCCTTTCGAACTTCAATATTTTTCACATTCAAATTTGGAAACTCTTCTTTGAGTAATTCAACGAGATCCGTAAGAAAGATTCTATTTCCGTATGCAAGGTTTACTGCGCCTTCAGTAAGAATTTTTTGCTCCATTGCTGATTTTGCAATGTCAACCACCGTTTTAACATAAGTAAAATCTCTAGATTGGGAGCCGTCCCCGTAAATTTCAAGCGGTTGGTTATTCATCGCGAGCCAAATCCATTTAGGAATAACGGCTGCGTATGCATGATCTGGTCTTTGTCTTGGTCCAAAGACATTAAAAAAACGTAAAGTCGTTACTGGCAATGCATAAGCTGCGCCATAGGCTTCTACATATGATTCCGCAGATAATTTGCTTGCGGCATAAGGTGTTAAAGGTCCTAGCCACATTTTTTCATCTTTGGGTAAATTTAAATTACGGCCGTACACGGATGATGAAGAACTAAATAGGACGTGCGCACCATTCTCACGGGCAGCCTCGAGAACATTAAGCGTACCTGTTGCATTTACTTCATGGGTGGCTACTGGGTTCTTAATAGAGCGAGGAACTGAACCGCGGGCGCCCAAATGAAAAATTACTTCAGAAGATTTCAACTCGTGTTTTAACTTCTCGCCATCAGTGATCGACATTTCTATAAACTTACAGTTCTTCTGATCGATATTTGATTTAAGCCCCGTGGATAAATCATCCACAATAGTGACTTCATGCCCGTCAGCAATCAATGAAGCAGCAAGGTTTGACCCAATAAAACCGGCGCCACCTGTTATGGTAACTTTCTTCTTCACAGTTATACTCTACAGAATATCGAATAAAGAAAAAGAGAAATTAGATGGTTTCTGAAGACAATCTAGACTCCAAAGTGATTTCGGACTTTGGAGACGAATGGGCCAAGTATGGCTACGAGTCCAACGCGAGTTCCTCCGAATTAACCCTTCAATTCCAGAAATACTCAGAACTAGTGAATTTTTCTGAATTTGATCCTAAACATTCCAATGCCGCAGATTTTGGAGCCGGAACTGGTAGATGGACCCAGTTCATTTTGGAGAATTTTGCCCAAACCTATCTTGTTGAGCCCAGCGATGGAGCATTTCAGGTACTTAAGAATAAATTTACGAACAATAAAAAGGTAATTTTAGAACATACAACAATTTCAAACTCTGAAATTCGGTATGCGAGTTTGGATTTTGCTATGTCTTTGGGTGTGTTGCATCATATTTCCGATACTGCACAAGCCTTTAAAGACATAAACATGAAGCTAAAGAATGGCGGGTTGTTTCTGGGATACTTGTATTACAAAGTAGAAAACAAGCCTTTCTTGTACCGGTCAGTGTTCTCAGTAGCAAACTTTTTCCGAAAGTGGATAAGTATTATGCCGTTCTTTTTAAAGAAGAAAGTTTGTTCTGTTATTGCCTTATTTGTTTATCTGCCTTTGGCAAAAACAGTCAAATTTCTGAATTCGATTAATCTCAATACTTCAAATATCCCTCTACACCAATACGCCGATTTGAATTTCTACATGATGAAGAATGATGCGCTAGATCGCTTTGGTACTAAGCTAGAAAAGAGATACAACAAGCAAGAGATCTCAAAGTTACTGTTGGAGTCCGGGTTCGATCCTACGTCAGTAAATTTCTCTGAATCTGAACCTTTTTGGACCTTTACCGCACGTAAACTAACCACTTAAACTACAATTCAGAAATGGAAAAGAAAATTCTTTTTTTATTTGTATTACTTGCCACATCCTTAGCAGTTTTGGCTCGAGTTAAGTTTAATGGTTTGGTTTATGGATTTGATTACGGAATTTTTCAACCTGATGGCGTTGATTACTCATACAAAACTCTCCAAATTCTTGGAGAAGATCCTGTTCAGGCGTCGCAAGATGTCAGTAATTGGTATAACAGTAATTCATTTAAATTGCAGGGAGTTACTCCCGAAGGAATAATTCAAGAGCAGGTAAATTTCCCACAAAGCCGTTTATTATTTCCTTTACTTTCGGCGCCATTTGTTAAATTGTTAGGACTGCAAGGAATGCTGGTTATTCCCATTATTTCATTTTTTACTTTACAAATGTCAATTTTTTTCTTGGGTGTCCGATATAACAGAATTGAAGTAGCTACGACTCTTGCAGTTATCTTTTCGATCTCACCAACAATCCTAAGGTGGATGATAAACGATTGTTCTGACGCCCTTTTTGTTGCAATTATTTCCTTAATTCCATTCATCTTGAATGTAAGGAATCAAAATATCCAAAGGTTTCTACTATCTATAGTTATTCTGGGTGCCACTCTTACACGATTCTCTCTCCCGATATTTCTGGCGATTGGTACTGTCATGCTGATTAAAAGAAAATACCTAAGCGCTTTATTTTTGATTACCCTGAGCACAGTTTCAAATATTCCTGCTTTAACTCAATCCAACTATATGCTTTTACCTCAGTCCGAAGATGGCTTTTGGAACAAAATCGCGCAACTGCCTATATCGGCATTTAAAGTTGCTTTTATCGAAATTGCTCAGCTAGCAGTTCTTGACCGAGTTCTTTTGTTGGTCATTATTCTTTCAATTTATTTTGCTCTCGCAAATCGACGAAAAGATAGCTCTATGTATTTTCTGGCGGTCTTTTTGGGTGTTTGGGCTTTAGGAGCCGTTAATGGAACCTTGGGAGTAAATTTCAGATACGAACTACCTGTGATGATTTTCAGTGCTTGGGTTTTGCTTGATAATTTACCTCGACCGTTTTTGATTTCTGACATTCATGTCAAACGAAAAGAAGCTCAGAATTAACTGCAGGCCACTGATTATCAAAATTGACACTAAAATTAGTATTCCAACAGACATGGAAGATTCGGCTCGAACGGCATGTGCATAATTGATTGCGCCTGTAAGGGTTCCAAAAAAAAGAAAATTTATGCCCAGCACCAGTTCAATAGATGCTAAATTGAAATCCCGCAAGAAATAGTTGTAGGTAATTCGTTTCAAAAAATTCTTTAAATGTTTGGCTGGGAACTCGAGAAGTGTTTTTGCTAGGTTAATGTTGCTTTTTTCTGTTCCATAGACCGCGGTCATGGGGACATCTACAACTTCGGCCCCTAAAAGGTTTAATCTGAAAAGCATGTCTGATTCGAAAAAATATCTTTCACTTATTTTGTGAAATGGGAGCTGCGCTAATGTTTTACCTTTTATAACGGTGAATCCATTGTTGGGATCAAATATATTCCAATATCCGGTGGAAAATTTTGCTAAGAATGAAAGAATTAAATTACCGAAAACTCTTATTTTGGGCATGGACTTCAGATTCTCAGGATTTGCAAATCTATTGCCTTTTGCGTAATCGCCACCAGAATTTTCTAGTTCAGAAATAAACAATGGAATTAACTTGGGATCCATCTGTCCGTCTCCGTCTAGCTTAACAACATATTCAGGATTAGACCTCATCGCTTCCTTGTATCCACGAATCATGCTGCCACCAACACCGAGGTTATTTTCGTTGAATAAAATTTTCACTCGTTTATCTTTAATTTCTTTTGCGACTTTATAGCCAGATTTTTCGGGACATAAATCATCGACAACGATTATTTGTGTCACAGATTTGTCGATTTCACGAATTACTGAAATTATTTGTGCTGCGACCTCAAATGCGGGTATGACAATTACAATAGACGGGCGCTTTTTACTGTCCTTCGCTGACATGACACAAGATTAGCATTTTCTGTACCTTTTTTAGTCCGTTCAATTATGCTTGCCAAATGCACGCGCCTTTGGACGGGAAATTACTGATTCTTTTAGCTCATCCAGATGATGAAATCTTTATTTTGCCGTTCTTATTAAGAGTTCAAGTCAAAACTTTTTTTGTATATCTGACAAATAATTCGAGGTACTTCTCAGCAGATCGAAGTAAGGAGATGAATGAATCAATACAGAGCTTTCGAGCTCAAGGTTATGATTTTCAGATTGAGAAATTTGATAAGCCCTGCAGAGACGGATTTTGTTTTTTAGATTTAAGTGAAGAACATTTTAAGCAAATTGATAATTTTATTAGAGCTAATAATGTGACAAGAATCGCAACTCTGGCACTAGAAGGGGGTCATCAAGATCACGATGTCGCTAGTTTATTTTCTCGAAAGCTAGCCATGATTAATAATATAGATGTTATTGAGTTTGCCGCATACAAGAAGCCAAAGAAAAATCTATTTTCACTTGCTGTGATGAAACCACAAAAAAGGGGTGTTCCCTTTTCCTTCAGTCGTTTAGAAGTTATTAAGAATGTTTTTTCCTTAACATTATTGTATAGATCGCAATGGAGGACTTGGTCGGGTCTATTGCCTTTCATTATGTACCGATATTCTTGCTTTTCTTTTTATTCAGAGGCTGCAAATCTACAAATTGATGGGCCATATATCAGTTTGTATGAATCTAGGGTGCATGCTTCGAAAATTGATGTGGTAAATGCAACTCGTTGGCTAACAATATGAAATCTAGTGCTTTAGTTTCTGATGGATTACATAGAAAGAGTTTATCTGTAACCCGAGCATTAGGTAAACAAGGTATCGAAGCTAGCGTAATAAGTGACGAATTTTTTGCACCTAGTTTTTGGAGTAAGTATTGCAAGAAAAGATTTCTTTTAAATTTGTTGGCAAATGAAAATGACTTGAATATTGATGTTCTTAAAGTGGTTGGTAGCGATAGTCCCAATGTGGTTTTTTTCCCAATGGAAGACGCCACAATTAAGTGGCTTTCGGATAATCGAAGTTTTTTGTCTGCATATTTGAGTTTTCTTATTCCTAGCTCGGAATCACTCATGACGTCATTCTCAAAGTTTCAAACTATGAAGTTGGCTGAAAGTACTGGGGTTAAGGTTCCAAGCAGTGTTTATTATGGGACGGCTAAAGAGTTGAAGTTGGAGATAGCTGAAAACACTCAAAGATATTTGAGCAGTGATTTTTTGATTAAGCCAGATATTGGTCATGGTTCCTCTGGAATAATTTATTTGCAAGATTTCAATGACGATTCTTGGGGGAAGTTTGATCTAGAAAAGCATTTTGACCAGTACGGCGTTCAATTACTTCAGCATCGCTTACCAACTGATGGTAGGTCCGTCGGCGTGAGCCTTCTTTTTGATTCTGACAGTCAATTAGTAGCTAATTTTGTGCATGAAAGGATTTCGAGTTTTCCTGTTTCGGGTGGACCGAGTACCAATCGTATCGGGATTAGAGAGGATGATTTACTTGAGAAGTCAGTGAAATTATTACAAAAGCTCAATTGGCAAGGTATTGCGATGGTTGAGTGGAAATTTGATTCAACAACTGGAATACCATTTTTGTTAGAAATAAATCCAAGATTCTGGGGAAGTTTGGAGCTTGCTGTCCGCTCAGGTGTAAATTTCCCAGTTTTGTATTTTGATCTCTGCCGCAATAAGTCGGTAGTGGTTATCACTGATTACGAATTAGGTAGAAAAGTACGTTGGGTATTTCCTGGAGAAATTCTACGATATTTATCTACTTCAAAGGGAAATCGTGAACCGTTGTTTAAGTTTATTGGTTCGCTTTTGAAAGATTCAGAAGAATGGGACTCAAGAGATGTTTCTGGCTCCATTGCCGCGATGCTTGCTCCATTTTTTATGTTGTTCAAACCAAAGTATTGGAAATTTCTGAATAGATAAGAAAAGTAATCGCTGCTTGTAGTTGGTTGATTTTATAGAGTTCACAACGCGGTACTGAGGTCACATTTCTGGTTCGTAGCAGGGATTTTGCCAGTGCTGAAATAGGTATCAACGGTTTCATCAACACAGGTAGATCCGCGCCCATGGCCAGTGTGGCCGTCACCATCTAATGTGATCAGAAGTGAGTTTGTAATCAGCTTATTTAGCGCAACTGCCCATGAATAGGGTGTGGCCGGGTCGCGAAGTGTGCCAATAACAATAATTGGTGTGGTCTTAATCTGATTAATCTTTATCGGCTGCTTAATTCCAGGAAAGTACTTACACGATATACCTGAGTAAGAAAGATAAGGACCAAATACTGGTGCTTGCGCTTTAAACATCAGCGCATCTTGTGCAATTTGTTCATTGCTACGCCCGTCATTCCAATCCAGACAATCAATTACAAACCCAGAATCACCTTCATTGCTCGGATATGTGCCGTTGAGTTGTCGGCCTGTGTATGCATCGGCCAACGTTAGAAACATGTGTCCCTTGCCTTCCGTTGCTTGCTTAAGTGCAACCCTCAGCATCGGCCAACCAGATTCGTTGTCATAGAGCGCCGATGCCGTGCCAAGCACAACGAGTGTTTCTGTGGCAACGCGCTTGCTTCGCGTGGTCAGAGGCTTCTTTGCAACCGAATCAAACAAATCAGTGAAGTATCCCTTGGTCGCATCCTTGGGCAGCGGACATGTGTCTATCTGTAGGCAATCTTTAATAAATGCATCTAGCGCGTTATCGAAGCCGACAGCTTGCGTGATTGATTGTTGTACTGGTGATGCATCTGGATCTATTGCGCCATCTAGAACTAATCTACCGACTTTGTCTGGAAATAATTGCGCATAAATAGTGCCTAGGTATGTGCCGTATGACTTGCCGAGATAATTTAGTTTTTCATCTCCAAGTACTGCACGTATAACATCCATATCCCGGGCAGCATTTTCTGTGCTGTATGCAGTTAAGTTCTTTGTATTTTTCTCACACTTTGCAACATAGGCTTGTGCTTCTTTAACTAACGTTTCAAACTCTGCTGGATTATCTGGCTTTGAATCCGATGCGTAATTAGCATCCGTTTCATCATCTGTGAGGCATCGAATAGGGGCACTGCGGCCAACTCCGCGTGGATCAAAGCCAACTATGTCGAATAGCGCCAATAGTTGTGGGCTTACGATGTATTCGGCTTGATAGGCGTATTCCACACCCGATGCACCAGGACCGCCCGGATTAACGAACATAGAGCCGATGCGATCTTCTTTGTTGCTCGCTTCGTGCTTGAGCACTGAAATCTTAAAAGTTCCTAGTTTTATGTTTTCATAGTCAATCGGCACTAACACGTCTGTGCAGAGCATTGAGTCATAGCAGGTACGCCACTTAATCGGTTGTGTTTGAAAATCCTGAAGTGTTTCTAATTTGAGTGGCTTAACTTCTTTAACGCAACCAGAGACAAGCAGCGCACAAATAGCAAGGGCTGCAATTAAACGAGTGCGCACATTAACGCTTCTATTGTCAGCAGCGGTGCTGCGTTAAATCCCAGCGCTTTGCGCGCTTTCATAACCGCATCTAAACGCTGAATTGTCTTGTGTGTAGGAACAACACTTGCAATCGCATTGATCTCTTGTGCCATTTCAAGGTTAATCAGCGCATCAATGTGACCTGACTGCACCATCATGATGTCGCGATACAACGTAGCAATATCAAGAAGTGCGGCATCGAGTGAATCTCTGACCATGCGCGTTGTGCGAGTTTTTTGTTCTTTCTCTAACTCCTTTAACGCCTTTGATCCACCGGTTGCCATTCCGCGACCCGTGGCGCCTTTGCCATAAGCCTGTGCGAGTTCGTCTTGTTCTTTCTCATCACGGATTTCTGCAGCAGCTTTTGCATCATCCGTAGCGATTTCAACAAGGCGCTGTGCGGCCTTAAACGCATCGGCAACGTTATTGAGTTGTGTAACAGATTTTAAAATCTCTTTACGATTGCTGCGCGCATGTTCGTTGGTGGCAATGTATTTAGCGCGACCAATGTGTCCTTGACTCACGCGAGCTGCAAAGTCAGCCATCTGCGGTGATATTCCATCGCGAGATTGCAAGACAGCAGCAACATCTTTTGTGCTTGGTGTAACAAGCTGCATGTGACGACAGCGAGAGCGAATAGTTGGCAACACGTCGTGAAGAGTTGGTGCACAGAGCAACCAAACTGTGCGATTGCCTGGTTCTTCGATTGCTTTTAAAAGCGCATTAGCTGCTGATTCGGTTAACCGATCAGCATCTTCCATAACAACCACGCGCCATCCGCCCATAGAAGGTGCCCAGGCAACGCGTGCAAGTAGCTCACGGACTTCATCAATCTTGATCGACAGTCCTTCTGTGCGAATGATTTCAACATCCGGGTGTCCACCATTGGCCGCAGATAAACATGCATTGCATGTGCCGCAACCAAGATTGGGACAGACAAGTGCCTGCGCAAATGCAACAGCAGCACTGGAGCGACCGCTGCCGGGTGGGCCGGTAAAGACCCATGCATGTGTCATTTCTTGTGTCTCTTCATTATTTTTTGCAGATAAGACTGCACCTTGTAACTTTGCAATCATGTGTTCTTGTCCAACTAGTGTGTCAAAGACGCTCATGGCTTTCTCGATACTCGACGCTTTGTCTTAGTCTTCTTCTGCTTTTCGGAGTTGCGCTTCAGCGCTGGTAGTTCACCAACTCGAGCAATAATTTGTTCGTGGATGTCATCTATCGCTTGTAATCCATCAACAATTAAATAGCGCTCTGGATCCATTGCTGCAATTTGTAAGAACTCATTGCGCACGCGTTCGTGGAATGCAAGTGGTTCTGCTTCTAGGCGATCATGGCTCTTTAGTCTGCCAAGACCAACATCTGCTGGCATATCAATGATGATTGTTAACGTTGGAAAGAGAGACTCTGTGGCCCAACGCGAAATACGTGCAACTTCATTTGGTTGCAGCACGCGACCAGCGCCTTGGTATGCAATGGATGAATCAAAGTAGCGATCAGTAATAACAACATCGCCGCGATCAAGTGCGGGGCGAATAAGTGAGAAGACATGGTGTGCACGATCTGCAGCGTAGAGAAGTGCTTCTGCGCGAGGTGAGATCGCACCTGTTTCGTGACCAAGCAAAATCTTGCGAAGTCCTTGTCCTAAATCTGTGCCGCCAGGCTCGCGTGAGAGAACAACTTCTTCTCCTTCTTTTTCTAGCCATTTTTTAAGTAATTTTGATTGTGTGGATTTTCCTGTGCCTTCTCCACCTTCGAATGCAATGAATACACCTTGAACAGGAGCCCCGGTAATTGAACCAAGTTCTCCTTTAAGCGCATTTGTAATATCTGACCACAAAGAAACATTGGGGCGATCTTTCATATGGTTATATGAAATAGAGCCGATGATTGCAGCAACGATACCTGCTAAAAGAAATGTAATTTGTGCGCCGTTATAAGTTAACTCTGAGTTACGGAATTTGTATGTGTGCTCACCAAAAGCTGCTGCGATAAGTGGTGATATCGCAAGAACTGCAACAAGTGTGACTCTGATAAGTGATTGCACGAATGCAAATGTGCGCCCACGCACATCATCGTGTACTTCCATGCCAAGCATCGTGAAGCCTGTGACCCAACAAAGACCAGAGAATGCACCGAGGAAAATAACTGTAAAGACAGAAAGAACGAGGTTTGGAATCAGTGCAAGTAATACAAGGAACAAACCTGCAGTTGTTAGAGATGCGCCAAATAAACGGCGACGAGAGAATTGTGCAAATATTTTTGGACCTGCTGCGATACCGACGGCGAGCCCCGTAAAGACTGCGCCGAAGAGAACACCGTAAGCAGCTTCACCGCCGCCTAGATCGCCTACGAATGTACGTGCAAGACCGATAACAGCTCCTGCTGCAGCGAATGCACCAACCATGCCAACGATAAGTCCGCGAATAATCTTTGAGCCAGAGACTGCTTTCCATCCTTGCAAGAGTGATTTAGCAACTCCTGCTTCTGTGCCTTTCTTATCAGCACTGGCTTTTGGAATCTCGTGCAATCCCCAAATTGTGTAAGCAGCAAATGCAAAAGATGCAGCGTTTATATAGAGCGCAATATCAACTGCGTTTCCTGCGAAAGAAGGCAAGAACGCACCAATTGCATTACTAAAGAGAGCAAGGATAGAAAAGATAATTGCAGCAACAGGCGCTGTGCCATAAGCGGCCAAGAGTGATACTTGGTTTGCGCTCTCTAGTTTGTTGCGCGGAACAAGATTTGGCACTGATGCATCTTTAGCAGGTGACCAGAACAAAGTGATGCACTCGACCAAGATTGTTGCGGTGTATAGCCAAAAGTAATTGTGAACAATTGGAATAGAAATATAGAGCGCTGTGCGCAAGATGTCGCAGACAACCATAAGTTTGCGACGATCAAAGCGATCTGCAATAACGCCTGCAAGTGGTCCTAAGAATACTGATGGTAATAAACGCGCAATGAAGACACCTGCGATTGCAAAGTTAGCTTTTGCATAGCTATCACCAGAGAGTTGTTGCGCCAGCGCAGTTGTTGCAAGTAATCCAAGCCAGTCACCAAGAGATGAAAAAACCATTGAGTTCCAGAGTTTGCGAAATGCTGGAATCGCCAAAACACCGCGCGTCTCATCTTGAGCGGGTGCGGCCGGTCTTGGAAGTGAACTCACGAAGTAGATTCTTTCTTAGCGGCTTTCTTCTTGCCAGTAGCTTTGACTGTGTTCTTTGTCAGAGATGGCGCTTTAGCCTTAGGACTTTTAGGGGCAGCCTTCTTACGTGACTTCTTAGGAGATGGACCGTTTTCGGCTTCCCAAGCACGGCGACCAGCAAGTAATTCAAGTGCGCGATCAAGAGTCAAGGCTTCGAGTGTGTCACCGCGACGCAGCGTTGCATTCGTTTCACCATCAGTGACATACATACCGAAGCGACCATCTTTGAGAATAACTTCTTTTTCTGTTGCAGGATCTTTACCAAGTTCTTTAAGTGGCGGCTTAGCAACACCGCGACGACGCTCTTTTGGCTTTGAATAAATCTCTAGCGCTTCATCTAACGAGATTGAAAAGAGTTGATCTTCTGATGTCAGTGTGCGCGAATCAGCGCCAGCCTTTAAATAAGGGCCGTAGCGACCATTTTGCACAGTGATGTCATCGCCTGCTGTGTTTGTGCCAAGTATGCGTGGAAGAGAAAGCAACCTGATTGCATCTTCATATGTGACTGTATCTAGCGTCATTGTGGAAAGAAGGGATGCGGTCTTTGGCTTTGGTGCATCTGCTTTCTTACGCTTTTTCTTAGCACCTTCTGGCACAACTTCGACTGGGAAAACTTCTGTGATGTAAGGACCAAAGCGACCAGACTTAGCAATGATCGGCAAGTTAGTTGCTGGGTCAACACCTAGTTCGCGTTCTCCTGATGGTTTAGCAAGAATTTCGATCGCAGCTTCCAGTGTTAATTCATCTGGCGCCATCGTCTCTGGAATATTTGCAAGCTTGCGTGTTTCACCTTCACCTTGTTGCAAGTACGCACCGTAGCGACCAACACGGATTTCAATATCTGGAGCAAGTCGCATTGTGTTTACTTCGCGCGCATCAATTGCACCTAGATCTGCTGATAATTCATTGAGTCCTGGTTGTCCATCATGACCATAGAAAAAGTCGCGTAACCAATCAACGCGGCCTGCTTCTCCTGCTGCAATCTTGTCTAAGTCTTCTTCCATACTTGCTGTGAATTCGTAATCAACTAACTTGGTGAAGTGTGTTTCTAGTAATCCTGTAACAGAAAACGCTAAGAAGGTTGGAACAAGTGCGCGGCCGCGCTTATAGACATATCCGCGATCTTGAATCGTTTGAATAATGGATGCAAACGTTGACGGGCGACCGATACCGAGCTCTTCAAGCTTCTTTACAAGTGTTGGTTCTGTATAACGTGCAGGTGGCTTTGTCTCATGGCCTTCGCAGTTGTATTCGTTCACCTTTACCGCTTGTCCAACTGTCATTGCAGGTAAGCGCTTGTCTTCAGATTCTTCATCCGTTTTTTCTTCAACGATGTCGTCATAGGCTGCGAGGAATCCAGGGAATGTAATAACAGATCCGTTAGCGCGGAAAATAGTTTCTTTTTTATGATTTGTTGTTGCATCAAAATCAACGCGCATCTGCATCTTCTTAGCATCAGCCATTTGCGATGCCACTGTGCGCTTCCAAATAAGGTCATATAAGGCGAATTCATCTCGTGAAAGCTCGGGTGCTAGTTCGCCAGGTGTCTTAAACGCATCTCCTGCAGGACGAATTGCTTCGTGTGCCTCTTGTGCATTCTTTGATTTTCCTTGATACACACGTGGTGAATCAGCAACATGGTCTGCCCCATATAGAGCTTTGGCAGAAGCACGGGCTGCGCTGATTGCTTGCTGGGATAAATTGATTGAATCTGTACGCATGTATGTGATGTAACCATTTTCGTACAACCGTTGCGCAACGCGCATTGTGATCTGTGCGCCCCAACCAAGACGTGATCCTGCATCTTGTTGCAGAGTAGATGTTGTAAATGGTGCCTTTGGTTTTTCAGTGCGTGGGGACTCTTCCATTGACTTAACTGTCAGCGGAGTTCCTTTGAGTGATTCAACAAGTGAACGAGCACTTTTTTCATCGAGTAACAAAATATTGGCAAGTGATTTTTCTTTAACTGCGCCATCTGCGCCAAAGTCAGCGGTGGCAGCAACTTTCTTGCCATCTACAGTGAGTAAGCGCGCAGTGAAGCCAAGATCGGTTTGTGCGTTGAGGTCCCACCAAGAAGATGAAATAAAAGCCATACGTTCGCGTTCTTTTTCAACAATGAGTCTTGTTGCAACTGATTGCACGCGGCCCGCAGAAATACGTGGCATAACTTTTTTCCATAAGACAGGAGAGAGTCTGTAACCATAAAGACGATCTAGAACGCGACGCGTTTCTTGCGCATCGATCAAGTGATAGTCAAGATCGCGTGTGTTTTCTACAGCGGCTTGAATCGCCTCTTTTGTAATTTCATTAAAGACCATTCGCTTAATTGGAATCTTTGGTTGTAAAACTTCAACTAAGTGCCAGGCGATTGCTTCGCCTTCGCGGTCTTCATCGGTTGCCAGTAATAACTCGTCGGCGCCTTTCATTAACTCTTTGAGTTCGGCGACTTTTGCTTTTTTATCTGGGTTAATAACGTATAAAGGCGCAAAATCATTTTCGATATCTACGCCTTCTTTAGCCCAGGCAATCTTTTTATATTCTTTAGGAATATCGGCTGCGCGCTGAGGCAAGTCACGGATATGACCGACGCTAGCCTCGACGATGTATTCATCGCCGAGGTAGCCGCCAATTTTCCGTGCTTTAGCTGGTGATTCAACGATCACCAGCTTTTTCAGTTCTTTAGCCATGAAGTCCT
>Ga0209191_1000380_pt1 | contig 35156 bp, 30 predicted proteins | sample S_130626_EF_Meta_FD_187320 | JGI IMG/M metagenome (GOLD analysis project Ga0209191, IMG submission 187320) | Freshwater microbial communities from Lake Simoncouche, Canada to study carbon cycling - S_130626_EF_MetaG (SPAdes) (version 2) | ecosystem: Environmental > Aquatic > Freshwater > Lake ...
GTCCAGGAGTGCAACTTCAACTTCAACTTGGGGTTTAGCCGACTGGTAAACTACAACTTCAACTTGGTTCCGGTGTGGAAACAGAACAAGTAAGTGCACAAAATGGCAACTAATGCGCAACGGCAAGCACATCGCGAGCTCACCGAGGCTTTCGAGCGATTGAAGGCGGCGGAAAATGAGGTAAACCAGGCCACAGATGAGCACAACAATTCAACAGATACATTGACAGTTCGGGATCAACAGCGACTTCTCAGTGGGTCGGTAAAGGATATTCTGACCTTGAGGGCTTACATTGTTAATGCGATAAGGCATAAGAGGCATATGGTACAACTAACGGAAAATCTACTGCGCGTGTATGATGAATACATGCAGCGTAGGTCTGCAAATGGACTCCCTGATCGCCCCAAGGAGGACAGGGAGGAAAGCGCACGGATACTCGACGACCTGAAAAGGGACATCGTGTTTTTGGAAAAATCATCCAGACAGGTGCTCGAACGCATGGTGGAGAAGGACAAGGAATCGAAGTCGGAAAAGAAGGAAAACAAACAGATGGGAGCAGAAGATATCGACACCGAGAAGGTGCACGAGGCAGCACTTGATTACCATAAGTTTAAAGACATGCCCAAGCTCCAGACTGGTGAAGACAGCGAAGAGGAGCGCGATGCACAACAAAAGTACGGGCGTTTCTTAGGCGCACAGCGCGAGTATATGCGCATGTCAGGAACCGGGCTGCCGGATCGCGGTAATATGTTTCACCAAGGAATGAACCACATGAGAAGTGGTGCTCGTATGATTGGCCGCGGAAACAGCTATGTTGCTAAAGGGGAGGCGTTTCTCCACCGCACAAATGCGACCGAGATCGTCCTGGATAAAGCCGGCGATGGAGGTGGAATCCGCCCACTCTATTGTACACGCGTCAACGATAACCCGTTTGGTGTGGGACACTCAGCACCCAATAACTTCTTCTACGAGGCTAAGGAGAACCTCCGTATGTTCCGATGGGGAAGTGGCGGGGAAGCGGGTATCAACAAAGGTGACCTCGACGACTTCAGTCAGTTGGTGCGCGACGGTGTCGACAAGCGCTACATCGCACAGGCAGTTGGGGGGCATATCATGGCTGTGTTCCGGGAAGCCGTACGCGGGGTTGGTCCTATTGTCTGGAAATTGAACCACGAAACCGACGCAGCGCTCGCGCGTGCCGTTGGGCCGTTACTTCGCATGTCCGGATATAACGGATGGGTGCGAGATACAGACATTGTCACGGAATATCTTTTTTGTGCCCCGGGTGACGACCTTGTCTACTGTGGAAAGGAGATTGGAGATCCTGTCAACATCATGACCACAAGCCCTCAATTACGAATGTCCCGGTTTAACCGAGCTAAACAGAGACATCTACACCAATTGGCAGTTCAAAACATGAGGCGACTGGAGCGTCTAGCGGGTGGACCGGCTGCGGGAGCACGCGATGAGGATAAGATCCCAACACCGAAACTTGAGCCCATGGAAGACGATGGACCCATGGCGGGGCTGGACATAGGACCCCCCGCGGCAGCCGCTCAGGCCGCCGCTGGTGGCCCCGCCGCTGCAGGTGGTGATCCGTATAAGGGCAAGGACGTATACCAATTCTACATTGACGAGCTCAAAAAGCAACAAGAAGGAAAGATGGAGGGCGAGGGTATGCCACATACGCTATCTGTGCTCCGAAAGAAGCGGCGCCATGCACCCACAGCGGAACACGCGGATGTGGCTGCTGTCAACAACCGCCGCGTCTCGCGGATGGTCGGGACCGGAGGTGATCTACATGGAAAAGGTATGCCCCAGCACATGCTGCGTGGTTCATACTTTGCAAGCGGTGTGAACAGATAAGTGCTGAAATGGGGTACAAGCGCGCATACGTCACGACGGGGGCGATGCGGGATGATCGTACACATATCAAGCGGGTCTTCGCAAAGCTCCTACCTGGATGGGGGAGAGTTCAGATCTACACAGGAGATTGGTGCTATGCGTGTAGGTGGGGGTATATGAAGAGGTGTGCACACAATTAAGACGTCGCGGGTGGGACAACCACCTCGCTCACCTTTACCGCATCCGTTGCGGTAGGAGTCGCTTCCACCACCGTTTCCGCTGCTGTGACAGCATCAGAGGCACGCTTACTCCCAAACTTCCCCTTAACTGCAATATACCCCTTTGCGTGTAGGAACTTGAGTGCGTTCTTTCCTGCCTCGTGCTTCTTCCGGGAGACGATGCGACCCGCCGCGTTCTTCATGAGGTCATCCTTCGTCAGCCTACCCGACGTGCGCTTTGCGTTGCCGTGGAACACCTCAGCACGCGAACCGACCGTCTTAAACTTTGCCATGTTGAATTGTGTTTAGTTGTGTTGTGTTTAGACGATGCCCGAGCCACCGCCGCCGTCGCGCATGCGCTTGCCACCGGGGCCACCGAGCAGACCGCCCATGTTCGTCGGGCGGGAGCCGTGGCGGCCGTGCATGCGGGCCATGCGCATCGCCTTGCCCATGCCCGTAGAACCGCTGATAAAGCCGTGGCCGCCGCGGCCCACCATGCGGTGCAGGTCCGTCTTGGTCATGCCCGTCTCCGGGCTCGACGCCTCGACATCCGCGCTGTTGAGGATCGTCTTGCGGATCGCGGACTGGCCGCGCACCGTCTCGAAAAAGCCGGTATTGATGGCGATGAGCGTGATCGTGTAGCTCGTGAGGTAGTCAAAGAAGCCGTAGGGATTGCTCGTGTTGACGTTAGCCTGGAAGGAGTAGTTACCCAGGCAGCCAGGCGCGAGACCCGGGCTGAGCGTGATATCAATACCCATACGCAGGATGAGGGGACCACCGCTGAGCTGCGTAACGCCCGTCTGCTTGAACTTGAGCGTGCCAGCGCCCGGCGTGCTGACAAGCGCAAGACTGGGGTATGCCGCCTGCGTGTAGCCGCGCCACTGGTGCCAGTCCATCTCCATACCGGCAGCGATCGCGCTCTCATACAGACTGAACTGCTGGAAGCTGCTGCACAGGTTGCTAAAGTTATCAAACGTGATCTGGCACGAGCTAATCGGGATGTACGTGTCGAGCTGAGTCGGGCCGCGGGTGCCCGGCTTGACGTACAGCATGACCATGTCCGGGATCGACGTAAGGGAGATCGTATTCGTGGGCACCGTCTGCGTGCCAACGAGAGAAACACCCGTGCGGGACAGGGCGTAACGGGGAAACTCGACATACGGCACCGAAGACACGAGGGGGAGCGTAACGTCCGGGCCCGGGGTCAGGAAGTTGACATACATGGTCGGGGTCGTCCAGGGGCCGTACTGGCTGATGGAAGGAGCGCCATACGCAAGGTTGCTGAGCGTGGTGCGAACGCCAGACGAGCGCAGCGGGTTTCCGAGGTACGTGTTCACCTTCGTCAGATCGTCCGTCCAGTAAGGCGCCGTACGCAGGCGCGAGTCGGAGATACCAACGCCCGAATTCTGGGCCGCAAACGTCGAGCTGATCGCGGCAAAATTGAGAACAAACTGCATATTGGTCATGCCGTAAAGACCAACCACCTGAAACTCAGCGCTGTCGGCCCAGACAAGCGGGGAGATCACGAGGGGCTCAACAACGGACACCTGGCCAAACACAGGCATGGGGCCAAGAGACACCTGCCAGCCAGCGCTCAGACACAGACCAGTCGGCGCGGTGGTCTGGATATTGGCACCACCGGGGGTCGTGACAAGGTACACGGAGCCAATCTGGCCCAGTGCACCACTAGTGATCGAGGTGACAACACCAAGTGTCGTCGGCGGCGTGCCACCAGCAGCCCCAGAAATTGCAGGGTTAATAGAATACAGACGAGCACCCACCATGCACATAGGAGGAACGTTCTGAAGAAGGGTGAGCTGATTACTCGCGCCGACATACTGGAACCCACCAGCAAGAAAACCACCCTGATTCAGGGTGCTTGCCGGTGAGATATAAGTTGCACCCGATTGGACGAGGTCTCCACCCGGAAATCCACACGTCCACACAGGGCGGTTGTTCACAAACGGAACAATCGTCAGACCCGGCTGGACGTTCGAAATTCCCGTCGTGTTCGTCTTTGCGACGTACCAACCAACACCAGCATACGAAGATGCAATGTTATTACTGACAGAAGCACCCTCAAGATTGAAAGAAAACGCCTGACCCTCGAGATTAAACGGATACACACCCGAAGCACCATTACCCGTCGCCGTTCCAGCCACAGAGGAAAGAGGGCGGGTAAATCCAGCGTCCGCATACCACGTCGTAGGGAATGCACCGTTGGGAGTCTCACCGTTAGAATTATTCGTAATGCTGTACGAAGAAAAGTTACCCGACTCGTTCTGGCAGTCGTCGCGACCCCATGCATACGTGTCAAGCTTACACGGTGTCGTGCGCTGACGGTTATTATCGCGCAGGGACGTGAGCATGAGCTGCTCCTTGAGGGTATCACCGTTCGTCGTGACGGTGCAGTCATTCATTGTCGCTGTCATGTTGGCAAGGCAAGACTGAACCGGGAATGCACACCATGACAGGTCCTTGGGGCCAACGGCCGTGGCATAGCCGCGCTGCTCGTAAAACTCAGAATCCGTCAGATTCATGAAGCCAACATCCTGCGTCGGGCTCTGGTCAATTGACATGGACGGGTCCGGGACATCGTAGTTAAGCGGGTATGAATAGGCAAACGGGGCAGGCTGGACGCCCGCAGTACCCGCGTTGCCACCAGCTGCAAGCGCGGTCATGTTTGTAGCAAAAAAATCCTGGGCGTAGTTAACGAGGTAGAGGGAGTTGATACCAACGACACCCAAGCTCGCCACGATCATCGTCCCGGGGAAGATGGTCGGCAGGCCAGTCACCGCGGCACTGGTGTACACGGAAGAGACAACCAGGGAACCAGTAGCGGTTCCAGTGATGACCTGGCTTCCAAGACCAAGAACCGCCGGCTGTACGAGTGACTGAATGGCGGTTCCAGGAGCCGCAAGGGCACCACCAGCAGCAGCCGTACCGGAAACTACTGAGTAGATCTTGGTTCCGATCGGATACCCTGCACCGTTTGGCGTGGTAAGCAAGTTTCCAACAATCGTACAGGTGGAAAGACCAAAATTGGCAGGAGGGGGACCAAAAAGACTAGTGGAAGCCGAACGGGGACCCGAATAGTAAAGCTGGGCGGAGAATGTCAGGGCCGTCGAAAGCTGGATCTTGCGATCGACAAACACGTTGAGGGACGGCACCAGAACCTGGAACGTCATCTGGCTGGCGTTTGCGGCAATGGCACTGAACGGCGCAACGCTCACAGAGAGCGCGCCCTTCGTGACGGCATACGCCGGCTCCTCCTGAATAAGGCGAGCATCGTACACGGCGACCTTCGAGATGGTGCTCATTTTACACTTGTCTCAAATCTGATGACACGTCAGAGGCAGGGGTACACTTGTTCCTTCGTGGCGTGACGGGTGTGCAAAAGAGGAAAAGCGACCTTTTGACTGTTTGAACTTTACATGCCCCGGAGTCTGAACTGAAGGCGCATATTCACCGAACCACCATCCGAAATGCTCACAGAGCGGTACGTCTGAGACTGCTTCATGCGCATAACCAACCGCCAACTGACTGTCACGAAAAGAGGAGCAGAGTCCATACCGACAAACACCGGAGTTTGGGGCTCATAGATGATCTCGTTACGGTACTGCTGTCCGGGGTGGCCGTTACCAAATGGCTGCACCGAAAACTCACACAGGATTCGCTCCATTGCCCCGTTTGGCTGCTGCAGCGCAACCGGGCCCGTGTCAGATACGATATTCGGCGGCGCCGTCTGGTCCTTGATTAGAGGAATGTCGTTTGTCAGAAACACGAACGTATCCACCGGATTCCACATGCCACCAACAGATGAGTAATCCTGGGTGAACGTGTACAGATAGGGCTGGTTGCCCTTGACGCGCTCATACGGCTGGTAAGCAGACGACGATGGCGTGCTTGGCGTAAAGACCGGAAGCGGGAGAGGCACCGAAAGACCAGCAGCATTTACCTGTGGAAGGTACCGCACATACGATGTGATGCGACCGTTGAAGTTTGGATCGTCGTAAAACAACCGCTGGCATGGCCAATTACCAAACAATTGGTGGAAGTAGTCGTCGCATTCCACAACCATGCGCTCGTCAAACACCACACCCGGATGGCGGTATGTCGTATAGGCCGGCGTTGTCACATACGCGGTACCAGTCAAGCCCCATGAATCGCGGGCCTGGTCGTTAAGGGAGCAGTTGTACGCCTGCTGCTGCGTTGACTGTGCGGTGTTAGGGCTTCCTGCTGCCGTAAGAAACCCATCGTCTGCGTTCGTAGACTCGGTGCCGCCAAACCCGTAAGAATCCAGGTTGAGGGTGAAGAGTTGCGAAGAGGAGTTGTACGTGATAAACGGAGCAGCTGTTCCAACTGTAGGCACGCTAAACTGACGACCTTGAGCCCCCGTTCGAGCATTGGTATTCACGAACAACCAGTTGCTCGCACCTGTAGTGGGCGCGACACCGGTTGATGGAGACGAACCGACATACACAAACGTACACGAGGAACCAGCCTGACTACCTGGAAACACAGCAGCGAAATCCTGGTATGTAATTACATCACCGAGTCTGTACTGCTGGGTCGGGTTGTACGACTGGAGAATAGACGGACCACAGTCCTGCCAGAATGATTGCAAAGAAGCAACATTTGGTGGCTCTGATGTGGGAATGACACCAACCTCTAAAGTCTGTCCGATCCACATGAACGCACGGCCGTTGTAACTGATACCCTGCGACGGACCAACACTCACACTCGGCGAAAAGGGAACCGATTTACAGTTGGCCGCGCAGATAGCTTGAAGCTGGCGAGTCAAGCACTGATTCTCAAAGGGAGTGCCTGCAACGGACACCGTTCCGGTCACGGGGACGGCCGGAGGGGGCAGCGCTGGAAACGCAGGTCCGCTGACCTTTGAAAGTCCCAAAAGATTGGAAAACGGCGACCAAGATGTCACCTCAAACACACCCGTGACCACAGCCGGGGATGAGATTGATAGATTCACGTTCTGCCCAGCAGAAAAATTATACCCAGCAACATTTGTCAGTTGAAGCACGAGGGAGTTGGTATCAGGAGCAAACCCGCTCACGATCGTATACAGCGTATTGACACTCGCGTCGTTCTCGTCGTAGATACACCGCTGAAACGTAGGATTCACACACTGGTTAAGGAAGTGCTCGTACGAGTAGCAATCAAAGTACGTCCGCGTTGTACCGTTAAAAATATCAGACACGCTTGGTGTATATCCCTGCGTCACGTTAAACGCATCCTCTGGCACCCATCGGACAGTCTTGTAGGATGCAAGCTGGGTCGTTGCGCGGAACCCCATCTGAAAGGCACGCGGGCATGTGAAGGTGGCACCCGGGCCAATACTTGCGATCGAGTTCGGGGCAAACCCAAGCAGCTTACACGCCTGGAGAATACCCGCCCTTGACGTGTACGTGTTCGATGCGTAGTTTAGCGTTGTTGCAGCCGTCGGCAGAGAAAAGTCGAGACATGCAGTCTCTGTCGCACTGCTGTTCGTGATCTGGATAAACTGGGACATTGTAACCAAGCCCACATTTGCTACGCTTGCAAACAGCTTCAACCCAGCTCCTAAGAATAAACCGTTGAGACGGTCGACGAGGCTGTTAAGACCGATTGTGACTGTCCCGGTCGCGGATACACCAAGAAATGAAGTAAACGCGCTTCCACTGAGTTTGGTGAGAGTCAAACTGCTCAAAACGGGACTTACCACGTTAATTGCCACTATCTGAAACACACCCGTTAGCGGGAGGTCCCCCGCGGGGATTCCAGCCGTGATGTTCACGCTCACAGTCTGACCCACACTAAAGGAATACCCCCCAGCAATTGTTGTAACGCCCAGGACAAGAGTTGACGTGGTTGGAGTACCAGCAGTTGCAACTGCCAAAGTCGGCGTTGAGCCGGATGCGATGGTGGTGGTGTGCCCAATCAGACAGTCCGCTGAAGTTCCGACCGTTGCGCAATTCATGACACCCCGAACCGGCAAGTCACTCGCATCAAGAGTATAGCTGGGTGGGCTGGTGAGCACCGTGTAGAATGGAATCAAGCCCTGGTACGGCCATGACGCGACAAGATTCGTCACATTCGGTAGAAAGCCATTCACAGTACTCTCAAAGACCGGACCTGTCCATGTCATGTTCAATCCGGGTTGTGCGGTCACCTCCCATTTCAGGTCCCCGTTCTCCGTGATTGGGCCAGTTCCAGACGGAACCGGGCAGAACAAGGGGATGTTGTTAGTGGTCACGGACGCTCGAACAACCGCAACCTTATACAGCTCAGTTTCCGGGAGCAAGGCGGTCGTACGAGTCTCCTTGAAATTCGCAAACCGGCCATGGTACCCAAGACTGTCGTCGACGCCCAGGTCGCTGCTAACGGAAATTGCGATATTAGCGTCGTAATGCACAATCGCGTTCTGACTGTCCACTTCCTGCTGGGTAGATTTGGTACCACTCTCGGTCCGGCCGCGCTTATTTTGCATCCCATACATGATGACCGACTATAATAAGGTAAGAAGTGACTCCTACCGCATTATGCACCGACCGCTTAGAGGCACTCAAGGGTCGCTTTCGATTTTCGAGGTGACCTATATAGAGCGCCCGGGTAGTTCGCTCTTCCTTTAAGTCACCTCGAAAGCTGAAAGCTCCTGGACTCAGACTTGGACTCTAACCCCCCTACTCCCGATACCGCCACCCCGCCACAGATTGCCGAGAAAGCACTAGGCGACGACGACATCAAGAGAATTGTGGGCTCAGTGCCGGTTCTCCGTTACCCAGCTCTAGCGTCCATGAGCAGCCCAGATGACTTGTTCAAGGGACATAAGGCCGCAGTCCTCTTGTTCTTGACTGAATCAAAGGACTCGGGGCATTGGATTTGTGTATTGGACCACCCTAAGAACTACGAGGTCTTTGATAGCTTTGGTACCGCTATCGACGGCGATCGCGCCTGGCTGTCCAAGGAGGAACAGCTTGAGTTCCACGAGACAGCTCCGCTCTTATCTACCTTGCTAAAAGGCGGAAACAAGCCGATCACACACAACACGTCCAAGCTTCAAGGCGACAGTGCAGACACATGTGGTCGTTGGGTATGCCTCCGCATTCTGTATTCCGATATGCCATTAAAGCAGTTTGTCGCTATGATGCGCGCAGACGGACACCCCGACACGAAAGCCACCAAAATGATCTACGACCAATACCATATCTGATACCGGTATCGAAGCGGGGTTGGACTTATCAGACAGAGGGGCAGTGCGCGGCCGAGCAAGGCGTTTCGCTCATTTCTTGAAAGTAGACTTTCGTGAGCTTTAACTTGGTGGGTTTGGAGGTATCACCGATATAGCCACTATGGATATGACCGATGCCTCGAGTGTGGGTGGCGGTACGACATCATCGCACCGGTCAAAAAAGTCGAACACGTCAGCACTTGCGCGTGCCTTTACGTTTCACCTGGAGACGCGTAACGTGAATTACGACCCGCCTGCGCTTACGAAAGATCTCGAGGAACTTCTCACCTTTGGCTGTGGGCAGCTCGAGCTTAGCGGTAAGCCAGGTGCCGGTACCGGTGAGCCTGCGTTGGGCGACGACGGCCAGGAGGACGACGAGGTGCTTGCGCGGCCCGTGTTGTTTCGTGGATACGTGGAGTTCACGCAACAGATTACGTGGCGCCGCGTGCGCGAGTGGCTTGCTAACGGAGAGGGCGAGAACCTCGAGTTCCAACCCGCTTTTTTGAAAGACCGCGAACTGAACATCCGGGTGCGAACCAATCCGGAGACTCGGTTCCGCTCCAAGATCGATCTGATTGCGCGTGCGCCGTGGCATCTAGGCAAGGATGAGCGTATCGCGGCGGGAGCGCGCACCGATATGGAGGAGATTCGCGAGCTGCTGCGTGAGCACGGACCCGAGGAGGGTGTGCGGCAAGTGGCTGAGAAATTCCCGGGGCAGTTTGTTCGGTACGCGAATGGAATCACCCAATTGGCACAAGCCGTTGTGCCCAAGGTGCGCGAGGATGCCGACTTCAAGTTCAGGCCATGGCAGGCCGCGCTTGTGAATATCTGCAAGGGCAAGCCGCATCCGCGCCACATTTACTGGGTTGAAGATCCGCGTGGCGCCGCCGGTAAGAGCCGCCTGACGACTTACTTGTGCCGCGAGATGAACGCCATTGAGCTCGATGGCCGTCAGATGGACGCCGCCTTTTCGTACACCGGCCAAAGTGTCGTGCTCTTTGACCTGGCGCGCGCTGTTGAGACCGCGACCTTGAAGGATTTGTACATCGTGGGCGAGAAGCTGAAGAACGGCCAGATCTATAGCTCCAAGTACCAGTCGCGCATGAAGGTTTTCCACGTGCCGCACGTGATTTACTTCTCTAACTCGCCGCCGCCGATTGGCGTGTGGAGCGCGGACCGCCTGCAGCACATCCTGTTGTCAGAGCCCCTGCCCTTCCACGTGGGCTCGCATGACCTCGAGGAGGGAGCCGAGGCGGTACCGGAGCTTACCGGTGTCGAGCTCTTCAACCAACTGCTTGACCAGGAGAAGGCGGATGTGGCAAAGGCGGCGGGCAAAAAGAGGGCGCGCGAGGAGCTTGCAGAAGAGGATGAATAGGGTTAACAGATTACACACACATGAGCCGTGCCGTCTCCTTGGCCGTGTCTCTGTGCCAGTTCGCTATTCCTCTCGTAATCATCCAGCAACTTGTCAAGCACCATATCCGTTGCCGCTCTAAACCGGTCCCTCACCGCTGCCTCTATTTTCTCCCGTTCCGGTTCCAGCGCAGCCCGCTCTAGAAACCCCGGAGGCGCGCGCTCCGGTGCACGGTCGAGCCTCTCGCCCCTCTCCATCTCATTCATAAACGCATGCGCGTCAACTACATCGTCGGCGGGTCGCAGTGGCGGCGCTGCCCGTGCAGCATTTGCGGCGCGCTCTGCGGCCCGCTCCGCAGCCTCGCGCTCCACCCGTGCCTCGGCGTCGGCGGCGCGGGCTAGCACGTCGCGCTGGATTCCACCATAGTACTCCTCATCCTCCCTATCCCTCACGGCTTGCTGTGCGGCTTGCTGTGCGTTCTGGTCCGCGATCTTCTTAAACCGCTTGCGGTATACGATCTTATTGACTCGCTTGCGCGCATCGTCAATCTGGAGCTTATACGATTTAGGGACCTTCTTCTTTTGCGATTTGGCAGGACTCAGTGCCCCCGCCGCCGCCGGCTGCAGACCGGGTTCAAATATGAAGTCTGGTCGCTTTCCGTCATCTTCCGCAGACATTGCAACAGATTGTCTGATTTCAAACCACACAGTGTTAGTGTAGGATTATGTGTCGCAGTGGTCTGATCTACATCGTTTAAAATGTCGGGTGTCGCCCCTATCGTTGTCGCAAGTTCCGATGCCACTTCCTCTGTCTTGGCATACCGGAGCGTGCTGGCCACGCAACAGGGTGGTGGTGGGGGCGGAGGCGGTGTTACTCAGATTGTTGGCGGTACGGGTGTGACGGTTACCCCCGCGGGTGGTACGGGTGTTGTCACCATTGCCGCGACTGCTAGTGGCGGTGTCACCTCCATTGCCTCTGCAAATGCAAACCTCACGGTTTCACCGGGTGGTGGTACGGGGGCGGTGACGCTCACGGTGCCGACGCAGGCGGTGCCAAATCCGCTTCTTGATGCATCTTTGGGTATTAATACCACCGGCGCGGGCGCTACGGCAATCGGAAGCACGGTCAGCGGGGCCGTGTCCATTACCTCGCCTACGGCTACAGTGAACGCGGCTGGGACAGGTACGACGGACATTGGCAGCACGACAAGCGGGGCTGTTTCCGTTACGTCACCCAGAGTTACAATAAACACCACCGGATCAGGATTTACAACAATTGGCAATACGTCAAAGGGTGTTTCCGTTCTTGGGGACTTTGGTGGCCAAACTGTGAATTCTGTGTATACACTTGTAACTGGGACGGCCCCATCGTCCGCCAATTGGGTAAGCGTCACAACAAACGCAGGAAGCACACCTGCTACATACATTGCTGCGGCGTTTAACGGATTTATTTATAGAATTCCATCTTCAACTGGTGTAAGTATCGCGGCATCCCCGTCCGCGCAAAATTGGTCATTTGTTGCTACAAATTATGGATCAACTTCCAACAATGTTGCTATAGCTGGAGTAACTGGTGGAAAGATTTGGAAAACAGCTAATTTGACTTCTACCAATTTCTCGGAAATTACAACATCACCATCTGCAAATTGGACATTTGCATCCCAGACTGTATCTGGAGGTATTGTTGCTACGTCGAGCAACGCTGGTATTTACGCGTCAAGTGATAGCATTACATTTACACAGTCAAATGCCCCGACAGGTGAAAATTATACATATATATGCGGATCCGGCTTTGGTGCTAATTATCTATATGCATGCACTGCTTCTGGTAAAGTGTATACAAACACCGATTCAGCTTATCTAGTTTGGGTTCAGCTTACTGGGGCACCAGCAGGGCTGTCATTCACAAGCATAGCAGGCGGCGGAAACCCAAACTCATCTTTGGCGAACTTTGTTTTATATGTCACAACCACAACTGGTACTGTTTACGTTGTTACCACACCAACAGCAACTCCAGTTTGGACACTCCTTCCTATCAATGGAAATATCGCTTTTACGTCATTTTTGAGTAACACAACCAGTTTGTATGTGTGTGTTGCGACAACAGGAGGGCTCGTGAGCTACTTAAAACCTGGAGTGTCGGCAACGGTTTTAGCGAACTGGCAGACGTCTGACACAGGGAGCGGGTTGCTATCAGCTGTTGCATTTTACAATGGAGCAACTGGACTTGGTATTATCGTTGGACGGAATACGGGCGCACTGTCATACTCAGTATCTGCTCCGTTTTCATTCGCATCACAGTCGTCGCTTTCATTGGGATCGGTTGGCCCCCTTTCAATTGGAGGAACTTCGACTACAACCGGTGACATTCTCACAACTGGAAATCTCCAGATCAACTACGTCAATCCTGGTGGGCCAACTTTTATCGGAAGAACAAACACTGGTATAGCTACTACTATTGTCGGAGGCCCTGTAAATATAAACAACAACGTAACTGCCGCAACAAATATCGGCACAGGTAATAATCCTTCCGCTACAACTATCGGCAACATAGGCTATGGAACTGTTTCACTCTTATCACCAGCCCTCACCGTTAATACATCTGGAACAGGTACGACGACGATTGGCAGCACGACCGGTGGGGCCGTTACTCTTCGTTCATCGACCAGCATCAGTATCAACTCGACTGGAACGGGCAACACGAACATTGGCAGCGCAGCGGGTGGAACCGTTACGTTTGCGGGTACCGTGGTCGGCCTTCCGGCAACATCGGCACCCCCATATGCCTCATACCAGGCGCCGACTGGCAGCACAGCGCTTTCCGTTGGTGGGGCAACCACGATTCCACTGTCAACCACAACTGTATTTACAGGTGGGTTTTTCTTGAATACAGCGACAAATGCATTTCGGATAAACCAGTCCGGATATCTCCGAATCACACTTCTATTTGGAATTCAGAACCTTGCTTCACAGCCAGGACGATTTGCTGTTCTTCTAGACGACGGTACCCCGATTCCAAATACAACTCAAGGGTATCTTGCCACAAACACGCCAAGCCCGAACATTGAAGGATCGACCTATACTTACTCAAACACACTTCCGTATACATCGGGTACCTATATAACCGCTAAGATTTTTGCACAAGACATCAGCTTGAGCCTGTCAAATTCAATCAACCCAGCGGCGACTCTATTTGTTGAATGTTTGAGTTAAACTTGTGTCGTTGTCGCATGTCAGAAGAACCCAAGAGTTGTTAAGACACATACAACCGTCCGATCCACGTCCGCCTCCATAAGCGCAATCTTGGCGTCAAGAAGCTCACCCTCAATGGCGCGATACCCAGTATCGAATTCCTCATGGTTCCAATCGTACGCACAGTCAAACATGCGAGCACATAGCCACTCGGATTGCAGCTTTAGCGCTTCAAGGTATTGGATCTTTTGGATAAGCAATTGCACATCACCTAAATTGACAGCAGACGTTTGCAGGTAAATCAGGAATGTCGCATCTACCGCCAAAGACTCCTCACTGACAAACACCTGCATTTCCGGCAAGAGCGACAGACTTATCACGTTCTGTGACTGCGTCGGCACACGCGGGCAGAAATCTGTCCTTGAAGAATGAACTCGAGGCTTGCACGATCTTGTCTGCAAAGCGGGGTACGTACGGCACGTGGGTCACAAAGAACTGATGTGCCTGCCATACCACGAACCAAGCCCTTACGCATCGCACACCGGTATAGGAGCCCCGCAGCAATTGTAGACTACCTTGTATCTGGGGCATGTACTGTCGAGGGATGCACAGGTCGTTTTTCGCGGCGTACGGGTGCCCTGGTCCGGATCGTTGGTACGCAGGGCACTTGTACTCAATCAGTGCCACCTCCGTCTTGTCCGCATTCCACAGCAAGCCGTCTGGGCTGAACCCTAAAAAGGGCTGTGCGGCGTCGCGCTTATGCGCCTCGTGGGTAATGCATAGACCATCCGAGAAGCGGATCTCGCTGTCCGTACCGGTTTCGTGAGTCGTAGCGGTACTGTTGTTTACTTTACAAAGAAAGCTCACAAATGCCTCCTCGGCGTGCTTCTCGTGGATCGTACCCCATTCCGTGAAGGAGTTACCGCCAAAGCCGTGTTTGGTGGGAAAGATCTTGCTGGCGAGAAGCTTGTTCTGCGACATGCTTGGATTCTCGTTAGATGCGCTAGCGAATTGCGAGGCGGTGACTGCGAAGGAGCGCGCCAGATGCCACGCCTCGGAGCGCTGCGGAGCGTCGCACGGTTCCGCTAAGAGCGGCTTGGCGATATGCTCGTAGATGGCATCGCCGGTGACTGCGAGAGGAAGGCGGGATCGGAACTTGAGGTAGGCGGCATCGTCCTCTTCCCACGGCATGGCGCGCGGCGCGCGGGGCTCCACCACAGGAAGTTCGGTCAGCTCGTAGGCGGAATGCTCGATGGGTGTCGCCATGGCCGGAGATGTCTCTAAAGGCTTGATGCCAAAGACAGCCTCGGCCACCTCGCAATTCGCTAGCGTGATCAGGCGCATAGTAGGAGGTGCAACGCTAGTCCGATCCCGCTTCACTCCCGCCACCTTAGGCGCCATGGTGTCGACTGATGTGTCTACTCCTCGTCCTGAAGCGAGTCCTCGTCCGGCTCAGGAATCTGTGTACAGGGAAAGGCACTGTCCTTCTTGTGCATGTGAGACTCGCGCTCGATGCGCGCCTCGTAGAGCGCCTGCTCCTCGGCGAGCTGCGCGGCGTCCGTCGTGAACACCGGGGTCGGGCGCTGCATAGATGTCGCCGAGAAGCCCGCACCGCCAGTCGCAGCGCGGCGAGGCGCACCCGGCGCATAGCCGCCAGCAGTTGCGATCGGCGACAGGAAGTCCGCGCGCGTCGCCTCCTCGTCCGCCAGCTTGCGCTTCTTGTCCTGCGGCGCTGCGTAGACCGTGTCCGCCACCACCGAGGCCAGGGCCGTCGCCTCCTCATACGAGACAAAGCCCTCCGGGGTCGAGTAGCGCGCCTCCGGAGCCGCCTCCACATCCTCGGCGATGTTGCGCACCACCATGGTATCCATGACCAGCGAGATGGAGGCGCCGCCGCCCGGAGCGATGGACCAGTAGGCCGGGCGCATGAGGCCATAGCACATCAAACTGCCCTTGGGGTTCACGTCGCCGGGGCCCACGTAGCGCACGCGCTGGCCGCCGACAGGCACCGAGCCCTCGACGGGCAGCGTGTCGCGGATCACCAGCTTGCCGCTCTTGTCCGCCGAGCCCGTGGCCAGCGAGATGCGCGTCGCGTTGGCCGGAAGCGGCGTGGTGCGCGGCAGCCACTTGATGGCGCCCACGTAGCGGCCGGAGGAGCCGTCCTTGATCTCCATGTCGTCGATCTCGACGCAGCGCCCGTTGATGCGCACCGTGATGAAGCCCTCCGTCTGCGGCGAGCCGTCGACGTTGATGGGCGCCAGACCCTTCATCTTGAGGCGGATGGCCGAGTTGTCACGCCCGATGTAGTCGGCGTCCGAGGCGCTAAAGAGCTTGGTGCGGTTGGACACCAGGAAGTCCGAGAAGGTCTTGTCGAGGTTGCTGAGCGACTTCCAGAGCCACTCGTTGAGCTGCACGCGCACCGTCAGCTTGCCGCGGCCCTTGCCCAGACAGTCCTCGCGCGTGAAGCAGTCGAAAGGCGTACGCACCGCGCGCACGAGAAGCGGGTCCTCAACCGCCGACACGATGCGGAAGGTGGTGCCGCGCTGGATCGGGTCGATGTAGCCAAGCTTGTCATCCTTGTTCGGAGCCTTGAAGGCGATAGACTCGAGCCAGTTGCTCGGCATCGGCTTGACGATCTGCTGGTAGGCCGCCATGGTACCGGTATATAGGTTGATGGTGGTATAGGTGGGTCGGAAAAGTGTGACTTTATGGGAAGTTCGATTTTGAGTTGTGTTTAAAACGGAGCTACGTCTGAGACAAACACTGAATAACATCAGACAACCGGGGTTCGCGCGCCTCGCGGGCCGGGGTCGGGTTGATTCGCGGTGGCGGCTCTATACCGGTACCGGACCCGGACTCTGACCGTACCGCTCGCTGGCTGGTAGCGGTATCAAGGTCGCTCGTTGGTGTGTCTTTGCATGGGCTTACTCTGGGCGCATTTGACGCGGTTGGCGTCGTTTGCTCTACATCTAAGCTGGTGACGCAGAGTGTGCCACAACAGTTTGAGCGGACTCGTTTGTGGTTTATCGTGTTAAAGGCAAGGACAGCAAGACGGACAAACACGAGAACTCCAACTGTGAACGCTGATCCGACACCACCGCTTACCAGTGTAGACCCCTGGTCGCACATTCCTGGCCCTACCGGTATCTACTCGGTCTTCATACGAACCGCCGCGTCCTTATTTGTAAAGTTAATCTTGCTCACCGGCTCCTCCATCTCGCACCCGTTTTCGGAATAGTCCATGCACGCCGTGTAAATCGCGTCGAGCAGGGCAGTCTGGAGCTGCGGTATCAGATCCTTGCTGGTCTCGGACAACAGCTTGTCGGATCCAACCCAGGACATCGGGTACGCATCCCAGATCCGCCGCCGAATCGGGCAAAACTTACCGGTCGGAGGCGGGTAAAAGTCCCGGCCCAGCTGAAACGCCAGGACCACACCGATCGTCAGAGTCCGGGGCGTCAGCCCCTTCGGGAACGAGTCGCCCGGTACCTCCGTAAACCTGACGAAATGCGCTAGCTCGTTGGTCTCCAGGAGCGGGCAGTTGGTGGACAGGATGTTGTCGGTATTTACCGCCAGCTCGAGGTCTGCAAAGTTAAAGACGGACGGATTTTCGCGCATCTTATCGTGTAAAATCTGAGTCAGGTACTCTACCCCCTTCACCAGCACCGCGCGCATGTCCGACTTCTGCTGCGAGTCCAGGGTCGAGATCTTGGACGGTGCCGGTGTCGGCTGATCCTCAGACATCGTAGCCATCATGTAAGCCTACTTTCGCAACGACTTCAACAAGTCTGCGAGTGAAGTAATGTGCTCGTTGCGCAGGGCCTCGTAGCCATTCGCCTTCTCCGTGTCGCCGTCGAGAATTGCCAGATTGCGCTTGACCTTGAGCCGCTCTACCGCATCGTAGAGATCCATGATGTACGCCATGGTGCTATCCTCGAACAGGATAGGCCTATATACGGTAACAGGGGTACGCGACTTCGAAGGCATGGTAAACTTAGACTTCTAATCTAAATGAGCGGGCTACTCACCCTGCGCATTCGAATACCCAGAGCGCAGAGCGCGCCCAACCCCGCTTTATCGCCCCAACAGAAACACTTTTTTGATACCGCCAAGGAGTGCATGGCGGATGGCACCTTTGATAAGTACTTTCGATTGCTACAGGAAAAGCTGGCGCATTGCGAACGCACGCGGGATAAGAAAGAGACTCTGTATTACACACAAGCCTTCCGAGCCTTCCTAGCGGTACAAGGCGGTTCCTACGCCGTCCGCGAGGCGTGACCCGTGGCGTTCGGGTTCGCGTTCGGATTGTGGTGGTGGTAGTTGCCATCCGCCGGGCCAGGGCTCTCCAGGCCGGGCATGTCCGCGTAGACGTTCTGCGCATGCGCCACGCGGTCCTCCATAATCAGGCGCTTAACGAAATCGGCATGCGACTCCTCCTCCGCCGCCTTCTCCACAGGAAAGTCCGCAAAGCCGGCACCGCGGAAATCATCGAGCTTGAGCCACGCATTGTACGTGTTGGTGAGACTCTTCAGGTTCTCAAAGATCGTGAGCGGCGCGATGCAGAAGCCGGAGCTCGTGACCCAAAAGTGCCACTGGTACTTGCGGAACTCCTGCGTAAACTCCTCCTCCGTCTTGGGGCTCATCTGCAGGTGCGGCTGCAGCGCCTTGTTGAACTCGAAGCGGATCTGCCACGGAACGTAAGACAGCGCCACGTTCTTGTCGGCAATCTGCGCGAGGTTCTGGTAGGCAGCCACGTTGAGGTACGAGTTCCAGTCCAGACCGTTGAGGTCGGACATGTCATCCGGAAGCGACAGCTTGAAGACCGTCATGAAGGCCTCGTTCTTGATCACGCCGCTGATAAACTTCTCCGTCATGAGCGGAGCCAACACCAGGCGCCACACCTTGCGCACCATGTCGTCGCGCTTGACGTGACACAGGGTGGCAACGCGCGTCACGTCACCTGTGATACCGGTAAACGCGTTGGGGGTAGGCATCTCGATATTGAGCGACATGGTGGCTTTGGTGGTACCGCGTAGGTCGACTCTTTAAGATTTGCAACTAAGACTCTACTGAAGTTGTGTGCGCGCTACGCTGACTCACGCAGACCGGCGCACAGAAAGCGGGGTTAGTGAAGACCGAAGCGCGACATGTATGCATCGATGTTTTGCTGGAGGGTGGTATGCGGTCCCCACAAAATGTAGTAGGATAGGAATCCCGCCTTGCTCGGATCGTGCGTCTCCAGGTCCTTCTTGTGGCGCTCCCTGTAGTGCTCCCGCTTCTCAACGTCACCGCTCAACAGGTAGTCAGTCATCCCGGCTGCGCCGAAGTCAACCGTCTTTTTGCGGCCACCGATATCAAAGACCGCTCTAAGCTTTTTGGTGGGCTTGGGGCTCTTTGTGATCTTTATGAGCTTCAGCTTGTCAGCCGTGTCGGACCGACCCATCTTCATTGTAACTTGAAATCACGCCACGACTTCCTTCTTTTGTACCGACTTCTTCACCGTGTCCATCAATTCAGTGACCTCATCTGCGACAAACTCCACCGCATCGCCAGTCAAGTCAATCGCCTTCTCCTTGACTGCCTCGACAGCGTCTCCTAGCACCTCCTCGACTTGCTCTTCGACTTGCTCCGCGACCTTCTCGGCCTGTTTTACAGCGGCAGTTCCGGCATTCATGGCGTAGAGCAGCGACTCATGCACCAGCGTCTTGAGCTTGGTCAGAACCCAGCCGCCCACGAAAAGAAGCACATCACGAACAATAATGTAAATGAGAACCGTTCGAATAACCCACCAAAGAAGGGAGAGCTCGGCATGGTAGATTGCTGTCGAGACAGACGGGAAGCGCACGGGCACCGGCGTCGGCGTCGAAGTCGTATACCCGTTAAAGAACATGAGAGCATAATCCATTGCGGAGTCGTGAGCCTAGGCGCTCTGTGTGTTTGATGACGATCTGACTTCGTGTGTCGACTGTTATTTGTAGAGAAGAATGCTGAAGATTGGCAGGTTTGATCCTAAGGAGACCACCTTTCAACCGATTGCGATCTTGCACTCCAAGACGAGTCCGCGCGATGGCATGTCCCTAATGGTCGACACGTCGCAGCGATGCATTGTTCCCACGCGGGACGTGCAGCTCCCGGACGGTGAGTACTTTGCGCTTGAGCCGTCGAATATGGAGAACCACCGCGACGTGATCATGGTGGGCGGTAAGTCCGGGAGCGGAAAGAGCCACACCGCCAAGAATTTCGCCATTCGGTACCACATGCTGTGGCCGCGCCGGCCCATCCGCCTCATCTCGTATTTGAAGGAGGACGAGACGCTGGATGCCCTCAAGTTTATTGAACGCGTTGACATTGAGAAGTTCCGCAGCGATGAATCGTCTACCGAGTTGAAGAAGTACGAGAAGTCGCTGACCATCTTTGACGACATTGAGGGTTTCCAGAGAGATGACCCCGATATCCACGACAAGCTGCAGCAGGTCATTGATATGATCGCCACGACCGGCCGCCACACGCAATCGTCACTTCTGGTGGCGTCCCATCTCCTGACGGATTATAAGAGGTATGTTCTTAGAACGGGACGATTTTTAGTGGTTATGCCAGCTTTCGATTTTCGAGGTGACCTATATAGAGCGCCCGGGCAGTTCGCTTCTCCTTTAGGTCACCTCGAAAATCGAAAGCTATACCGGTATCGCCCCATACCGCAATCACTTACCGCTATCCCCTTCCTCCATACCGGTACCGGGCGGCCCGCAGGACGCGACTCTTTCTGGGCGAGGCGCACAAGTTCGTGCTTTTTCCTAATGGGTGTAGCATGAAGCAAATGACGAATCTTTTGGGGCTCTACGGCGGATGCGATGGGGAGGAGCTCAAGCGGATCCGCAAACTGCCAAGTCGCTGGGTTGCACTGTGCACTACATTTCCATCGCTAGTGATCTACGAGGGTGGCTGCTACCTTCTCCACTCCAGCAACGAGAAGGAGGAGAAGCCGTCAAAGCTCGTCGCGAAACGCGGAAGTGGGCTTGAGGATTCCGCCGAGCCCTCCAAGCGTGCGCGCAATGCTGCCGGCGGGGACGGTGAGGAGGAGGATGGTGAAGATGATTATGGCTACTAGAAAGAAAAGCTCAAGTGAACAGTCCTCGTCCTTCCCGTCCAGCTCAGGCAGAAGCGTCCATAGGCACCGCGACCGCAGACGCACGATCCGCGGCGGGCTCGGTGGAAGCAGTGGAAGCGGCTCCGTCAGCGACTGCCGGCGCCTTGGCAAGCTTGCTGCGGACGCGGCTGGCGCGGGCGTACTCGCGCTCACGCTTGCGGCGCTCATCACAGCGCGTGCAGGGCTTCGGCTTGCGGGTGCTCTTCTTGGGCTTAGACTTGCCCTCCTCGTCGACGGAGGAGGTGCTCGGGGCAGTGCCGGGCTCAAAGACGTCGCCAAGCGGCGCCTCTGCCTCGGGGACGACAGCGGGGACGGCATCATCCGACGTAGGCACGTCGGCGGGCACACTCTTAGCCTTAGTCTGCTTGGCGCGGGGCATCTTGTCCAAATCGGCAAAAGTTTAGGAACGCTTCTTGTGCTTCTTCTTTGATCCCCCGAATGCCTTCTTGAGTGTATCTCCGACGTTATCCTTCATCTCACCCCAGCTCTTTTTCATGTTATCGGGATCCCATCTCTTTTTTAGATCATCAAGCACACCGCGTCCCTTGAGGTGTGCCTTGGTTGGCTTCTTGTGGGCACGCTTTGCCATACTATCAGTCAAAATGGACGACCAGACTTACTATGATAATTCCATGAAGACGATCGCGGATAAGCTTAGCAAAGGCACGGGCAAGCCAAAGCGCCGGTTCCCGCGACGCGGCCACCCGGGCACCGAGCTTGACAAGAAACTTGCAAACCAGACTCCGATTCACACAACGGGTGAGGTGCGAGGCCGCACACCCATCCACATCGTTACAAATTAGGCGACGGTTGCATACTGTAGTCGACAAAGATGGGTGACGATATCGAGGACCTAGACCTTGCGGAATTCCTTGAGCGTTTTTACGAGCTGCCAATGGACGGAAGCGGCCCTCCTCGCAAAATGACCGACAAGGAGAAGGAGGCTGCTCGTAAGTTGAAGGAGAAGCTGTCGAAATCTGCGAAGGGGGCGGAAACCGAGGAAGAGAAAGCCGACAGAGAGAAGGTAGCCGCTGAGGCGAAGAGAACCGGAAAGCTCCGCGACACGGAGGAGGGTCGCGAGCAGCTTGAACAGGAGCTTTACGCCAAAGAGGCAAAACGCCAGAAGGCGGAAGATACTGCGGATACAGGCCTTCGCGACATAACTGGTAAGAACCGCGAAGCTAAAGAGGAGATGAGGAAGCAGGCCAATCGCCCGGAGGTAAAGGCTGCAAATGCGGTACGGGATCTCGGCAAGACAGGCGTAAAGGAACTTCTTAAGATTGCAGGCGTCGACGACGACCGCGCCGGAAAGATTACCGAGGGTATTGACCATGTACTTACGAAGGGGAACCTTGACCACGAAGGCGTCAATGCCGCTAAGGACGTTGCAATGGAAAAGGGACGTGACTTTGCGAAGGATGCATTCAACAAGGGTGTTGCTAACCGCAAAAAGCTATTCGAGAACGACAAGAAGGAAGACAACCAACCCGCTGTTGGTTCTCGCGAGATGCCCGCCGAGGTTAACGTGCACATCGACGGACCGGGTGCGAACGTTCCATCCAACGTCCCTGGAATCGCGGCAGCGGCAGCGGCGGGCGGCGAGGTTGCGCAGTCGAACATCCCTCCGAATGTCCCTCCGGCTGCCCCTGGGAACCCCTCAACGACATCATCTCCTGCCAATCTGGGAGGGTCTGGCATGCCCAAGCGCGCACGCTCGGACAGCGGCAGCGACGACGACACACACGCTGTGGTGCGCTCTATGCCCCGGCGTGGGGAGTACCACATGGAGGGCGGCTCAATGCACATGCACGCTCAGAACCGTGTGTATGGCGGCGGCATCGGCAACTGGTCGCTTCCTTCGCTCAAGGATCCATCCGTCGCAAAATACTTCAATGGAGTCGGCGAGCAGGTCAAGAAGGCATTCAACCCGAACCTTGCAGAGCAAACTGAAAGTCTGATTGACGCGTATGGGTATGCTGGCTACGACGCTAAGACCGCGAAGTTTCTCAGGGAGCATGGATCCGAGGAGGTTACTACGCTAACGGTCCGGCGCGCTCCGGTTGGATCCATGCTCCACACCGCTCTTAACGCAATCAGTCTGGGGACGTGGAACAAGTCACGCAATGAATTCGGTTACGACAAGCTGTACCATCTTGGTCTTATCATTAACAGGCGCTACATCACTCAGCGCCTTTCGCGCGTCACAGTTACGCTCAAGGATGCAGACTCCCCTGGGTCTGAATTTATGGAGGTTGATCTCAAGAACAATGCGAACGAGCTGTTTACTCTGAAGAGCATGCTCCAGAAGACGGAGAAAAGCGTGGGTCCTAACGTGTTCTTCAAGTACGACGCATTCAAGAATAACTGCCAAAACTTTGTGCTCAACATTCTCGTCGCAAACGGTCTTAACAACAAGGCGCTCCAGGAGTTCATCCTCCAGCCCGTCGACGATCTGCTAAAGGCACAGCCTCAGTATATGCAGACGGTCTCAAACACGCTTACAAATCTGGGCCAAATCACAGGCGCGGGCAAGTCTGCCAAGACCGCCATGAAAGGAAGTGGGGCTAAGATATCGTTGATGGCTGACCCCACACGAGTCATAGAAAATCGCGATGAGATCATACAGTACATGAAAGACCACAGAGCTGAGGTTGAGGCGCACTGCCAGAAATATAAGTACTTCATAAAGGGCTACGTAACTGGTCAATTTGATGAGGGATATTTGGTGGTGTACGAGGAAAACGGCAAGAACGAGGGATTTGCGTTTGCGTATATTGACGGAAATGAACCAAATGCTTTATATCTAGACCTTATCTGCACAGACAAGGGACGGGGTATTGGTACTATCTTACTAAATCGCGTAGAAGATACCGCACGGTGGTTAAATCTAGAGCAGGTGACGCTGCAACCCGGAAGCGATTACGCGCAGAAATTCTACGAGGACAATGGGTATTCAACAGACGATAAGTATACGACCATGTACAAAAATCTGGATAGCGCTGTGGAGGGCGAGGCAGCGATGCCTATGGAGGGCGAGGCGGCGATGCCTATGGAGGGCGAGGCAGAGATGCATGGGTCCGGCCAAGGTTCCTCGCGTGCTGCACCCGACGAGAAGGAAGACGAGGGTATGGATGAACAACACACCGAGGAACGCCGGAACGAAATCGGAATAAGCATGGATACGGTACGAATGTTTGTTGATAACATGAAGGACAGAATTGGTATGGCGATTGCCGATTATCCAGAATTTGATGCTCAGTTTAGTGATATCCGAAGCCTCATGAACCATGAATATAACAAGATACTACCTAAGTACAACGACCTCGTAAAAAGGGGACGACGGGTTATCAGTAATGACGAAACGACCGATTTTTTGCTCGCCGCGATAGATGTGACAGATTTCCTGGAGCAACTGTCGCAGGAACTTACAAACTTACAACACCAAGCCGCGGAAGAGCGGGGGCGTAATCAACGGTACATACCTCCGACGGGACCACGATATGCATCGGGAGCTGGAAAGCCTGCCATGCATGGATCTGGCAAAGAAGACGACGCGGCTGCAGAGAAGCGGGAGTATGAAGAGGACCCTGGACGTCCTGCTACTAACCGGGCCCCTGTGCAGCCAAAGTCAAGTAGCGAGTATGTTCGCGGTGAGAAACTTCTTACGGATATGCGCACGAGCAAGTATGCGGATCCCGACTCGGACGATGCGAAGCACGCCAGTTGGAAATCTTACTACACTTCTATGGACACTCTCCATAAAAAGATGAAAGGCGATACGGTTGAGGAAAACAAACAGCTCTTTACGCGCATGTCTGAGTTGATCTTTGAGTACCTCAAGTCTCTCAGGTCTAACCGCGCTTCTGCTTAACTTAGCGTGCAATGGTTGTGACAGACGCCCCCTCGCTACCCTCCTCCTCGCTGTCCGACCTAAGGTCATCAACCTCGTCGGTCGATTCGTAGTGGTAGTGAACCTCGTGCGTTCCGTCGTGGTAGTGCACGATGGTCACGTGCTCAATCTCGCTATCGCTATCCTCCTCGACACCGGAAATCTCCGACACCTCCGACTCGATATCTTCCGGGTTCGTGATGCGCGATGGCGCAAGAAACATCTCCTCGCGCTCAAATTGCTGCACGTCGCGCAGGCAGTCGTTGCAAAGCATTTGGCGGTTCCATGGCGCAAACACCTGCCAGTCATCCGCGGCGTGACCCTCGCCGTAGATGACACAACCAGGGCAGTCGATAGCGGTATCTACCACCAAAGCATCCATCGTAAACGCTCAAAGTGTAGACCCTTTAAATTGTGACTTAGATCGACACTGTGCTTACATCGTGAAAGTAAGTCTAAACCCCGACCCCGCTTTTGTACTTCGTATACCGGTATTCTAATTCCTATCAAATCGTACGTACTGCCTTTGGGTGTTAAGCCCGTGGCCCATCATATGCGCAACCTCCCTTGCTTCTGCGACGGTCTGGTGCTGTCTATCCATCTCGCTGATGTACGCGTGGCGCAACGAATTCGTGGAGACAGGTCGTCCAAACGTCTCGCGGAAGACTTGCGACTTCCAGTTGGAGAATCCGGAATCAGAATACGGCGACCCTCCCTGGGTGGCAAAGAGCCATTCCCTCGGGTGCTCCTTCACGTTATGCCTTAGAAGCGGAATGATCTCGCCACGCAAGACACGCTTCAACGCCCCAAACGATTTCGAGGTCTTGTGGTCCCGGATCAGCAGAACGGTCGTCTCGCCATCCTCCGGATTGCGGTAGATACAGTTACCCTCGCTCTGGTACCCCAAGCGAACCCTACCGAGGTCTCCGCCTCGCAGCGGTGGGTGGACGAGCGCGTGGAAGGCCAGGATCAACGTCTCAGGCGACGCCTCGTCGTCTCGCATTGAAATGTGGAACGCATCCGTCCAGTCCTTCACTGTGGTGTGTGCCTGCTCTTCGCGCTCGGATCGTGTATTCGAGTCAATCCGGTCGCCGTACTTCTTGGACGCCTTTTGCAGTAGCTCCGACCACGTGCCCTGGAGGTTTGAGATCACGGGATCACTGCGCTTAAAAAAGCCACCCTCCTCGCCGCGCTTGAACGCAGAGACCACAAACCCAAGGTATGTGCGAAGGGAGCTGTCGTTTACTCCGTTCATAGATCCATACTTGTCCGGGTTGGCTAGAATGGTGGACAGCGCATGCGGACCCTCGACACCACACTCGCGAATTGTTGCCCGTAGCTGTTTACGGTAAGACACCTTCGTCTTTGCCGACAGACCCGGTGCCCGCTGGATGAGCTCAGCCCACTCGGTGTCTGACCGATGTAGGCCATCGTGGTCCGACATTTGCCGACCCCGGTTGTGTGGCTGTGCGTTAAGTGATTAAACGTGTCACAATTGATTAAGACAACCCTCCCACTTTCCAAAACGTCGTCTGACGGATACCGGTAAAGATGGCAGATCCCAGGAATTCTCACCGGGTGACTGCAAGCCGCCAAGCGATGCTGATGGCGTCGAGTATTGCCGCTAGCCGCGCTGCCGCTCGACCAATCCAGGATTATTGGGAGGAGGATCTACCGGAGGCACCGGTTCCGCCAGCAGCGCCGAAACGGTACATGCACCCTGCTGGGTTCGAGATTAGCCAAGAGGAGTATGAGGACAGGAAGCGCGAAGAGGAGGACGAGAAGCTTGTTGCGGACAGATCGTCAGAGCGCGAGCGTGAGGCGCGTCGCGATGAAATGCAATACCGCACGGCCTTCAAGACTGCCTTTGAGCTTGGCCTGAAGGCGGGGTTGATGCAGCGCATCGAGCCGACGCCCTGTGAGGCGTGCGAGCGGCGCAAGGAGCGCAACCGGATTGCGGCGCAGGCGTCGCGCTTGGAAAAGCGCCGCATTGAGAAGGCGGCAGCGGACATCCGGGACCCCAAACGGCCGCGGCGCCCAACGGGTGGCGTGGTGCCCCCGCCGCCGACCCCTCTTGTACAGGTAGCCGTTGGGTCCGTGAAACACCAGAGTGCGTTACGGGACGTGGATGCGGCCCAGGGTGCGTTACGGGACGCGGCCCAAGGTGCGTTACGGGACGTGGATCCTGGCGAGGAGGAGGAAGAGGACGAGGAGGAATTCGACGACGGTGAGGGGGCGCAACCTCCGCCTTTCTAAGTGTTAACAGTTAAACGGTTTCCATCCTAGCATCTTGGTGATATTCTCTGGCCCCATCTCGTGAACGCGCCTCGCCATGGCGAAAAAAGTAGACTCGGTCCTTCCAATTGCAATCTTAGCAAAGCAAAGAGCATACCAATCCGCCATAAGGTCAACGAGCATATCCCACTTCGTAATGCCAAGCCCGTCAATAATAGCATCTTCAAACTGATGAATACCATGCTTGGACGACGGAAGGCGCAGGAGGTGTGTATTTGGATTGACCAGCTTTGCGCCCGGAAACTCTGCCTTGAAGCGTTCCCATAGTTCCTTTGTGTCGGTCACCACGTTGATAACTGCCTTCGCATACTGAGGCGACTTCTTCAGACCCTCTATCACCTGATCAAACGTCCCCTGTGAGTCTGGTCGGTCGGTTCCACGCAGATGAATCGTTAACAGGCTAGGGTTGAAATCTTTAAGGATGGGAATGATTGCATGGCGAAGCTTGGGTGTAACGCGGATGTGTTCCGTGATAAAGCCAGAGTAAAAAACCCTCCAGCCAGTGCCGTTGGTCACAACAATATCCTCATTGATAATCTCACATGCGTCGTTGTGCTCTCGGGGTTTCATAAGAGGCCCGCCAATGTCTTGGTTCTGAAGCATCTCAATTGGTGTGTCCAGTAGCGTATCAAGTGTCCAAACGTCCGGTGTGATAGTAAGAGGGACTTTGCGCTCTTCGTCTACATACAGACAAAGCTCGTCTTTGGTCATGGTCTTAACACCCTCTAACGAAAAGCAATCAAAAAAGTCAAAGTTTTCGCTGCCCCTCCAGACACGATCGGACCAATCAACGCACAGCGTAGCCTTGGTGGAAAGGCAGTATTGGATGCAATGCGCCAATACCTGTAGCCGATCGCACCATCCTTCGATACCTTTAAACACGACAATTTGAGCTTTAGGCTCCATTTACAACAATCAGTCGACAGGTGCCGACGGTCGGTAAAAATGGTGAGTCTGTCAGTGGAGGAGTGGTTCGAGACGCCGGGGTCTGCGATTCTGAAGCATCGGGCGATGGACGACACACCTCCTCGTGACTACCTAATGAATCTCCAGGGATTGTTCAGTGGTAAGACGGAGGGAGACCTGGACTCGGTGCCCGGGTACTATGGCGGTACCGCGAGCTACCGGTTTGTGCAGAACGCACGGGCGCTGAACCAGCACCGTGTGATTCGCCACAACCAGGTGAAGTCGGCAGAGTCGGAGGCTGCTGTTAACTTGCAGAGCCATCTGACGCCGACCGCGACTCGGGTTGCCGCTTACAAGGCTGCAATGTCTGCCAACCTGAAGAGCCCTCTGAAGACCGCGGCGCGTGGCAATGCGTACAAGCGCGCGGGAGAGTTTGGCGCTGCAACTGTTCCTAAGAAGGAGACGCCTTCCTACCAATATAAGACCGGAAAGTGGACCAAGGTCCGCAACCCGGCTACGGGGGAAATGGATTGGGTGTACGATCCGAATGCGCGGGTGGAGGTTCAGGTTGATGCCGAGTTTCCGCGGCGGTAAATGTATGTACCTTAAAACACACCACCGCGATTGACTTTTTCTAATCACCCCTTGCTTCCACCGCAGGCAAAGCGCGCACCGCTTTCTAAGCAGCTTATGCGAAAGGTTATGGCAAAGGTGATGAAGGGCGGTGGCATTAACTACAATAAGGCGTTTGGTCGCGGCGGTAGTTGCGGGTATGGCAAACGCAAGCACCGCAAGTGCTAAATAAGTAGCCCTAAAGCTACGTGGAGTTAAATGGACATCCACCCGGACCTACGTGTATGGAGAATTGCACAGCAGCGACTCGCAGATGAAGCCGTTCTCGCCCGCGAAAATAAGCGCATTTTCCAGGCGTCTCGCCGCGTCCACGCAATCGTAGAGCAAGCAAACGCAATCCAGCGCGGTCGTATTATCCCCGTCGAGCTTGTGACCGAGTTCTACGATGGCGACGGTCGCTATGGCCTTGTCACCGAGACAGACGTTGAGGCGCCTATGGAATCCGAGCTCTCCGGAACCAATGGCGTGCTAGACATGTTTAACTGGCATAAGGGCCAGGGCAATACGCAGTACGATAAGCACATTGCTGTTCAGTCTGGGTACGCGACAAAGTATAAGCAGATTTTCACAAAGACCCCTGGCTGGACGCCTGAACAGGAGAAGCCCGACCTTCTCAAGGAGCCCACTGAGGACGAGGTCCCCATTGACCAGGTTCCTGGGGCGCCTCAGGTCCCCGCTGCTCCTGCGCCGCCTGCTGGGCCGGCTGGTCCGCCTGGGCCTCCTGGGCCTCCCGGGCCGCCTAAGCCGCCTGGTGATATTAAGAAGGAGCCTACCCCGGCCGCCCCTGGTAAGATCGGTGGTTACCGCGACGCCAATGGAGTATGGCACCCCCTTCAACAGGGCCTCGAGGGTCTCGCGCGTGCTGCAAACGAGGGCGAGGCGGGTGGGGAGGAGCGCCACGTTCTCCACCCCCAGGAGTACGGAGCCGCTGGTGCGCAGATGGAGGGTGAGGCGGCAGCTGCTGAAGCGGCTGCGGAGGAGGATGAGGATGAGTATGCTGATATGCCACCAGGCGAGGAGGTTGACGCTGACGGGAATGTGATTGGCGCGGGGCACTATGACCCTGACGCCCTTATCACGTCTACACGCGACGCTATCGCCAAGGCAGAGGGCGCGCCGCCGCCGCAGGCCCCTGGTCTTTCTCGACGGTTTGTTGAGGGTGTGTTTGGCCATCGCGAGGGCCAGCCTTCAGAGGTCCAAGAGACGGAAGAGAATATCCGCCGCCAGGAGGATGCCATGGTTCCTGACGGTCACATGTCAAACGCTGCATCCGCTATCGCAAAGAAGGAGGCTGGTGCTCTTGGGCCCCGCAAGAACATTTACCGCAAGACACCGTTCTCGCTTAAGGGTATGATTGCGGCATCTCCTTTCTTTGCGGGTGACATTCCCAACCCTGTATGCCAGCCTGGCCAGCCATGCCCCCCAGACCAGCAGCCTGCGTACCTCAAGAACAAGTCCGACAGCGGAGACGCGGCGGCCCAGCCTGGCCCTGTCATGGGCGACGAGGAGCAGGGGCGGTACGGGAATTTGTTTGAGAGACCGGAGAACGCTAATAACGCATTTGCTAAGATTGAGATGGCTCGTATGGCGGCACAGCAGAAACAGGCAGCTGCAGCTCCTCAGCAGGGCGCCGAGCCTCCCGGACTGGAAGAGCGAGCGGATACTGGGGGTTATCCCGAAGCCTCGGATGCCTTTTATAAGAAGTACGGCAGGAAGCAACCTCCTCCGCTACCGAAGTCGGACGATGAAGGGGAGAAGGCACCGGAGGCGCCAGCACAAGCACCAGCACAGGCGCCACCCCAACCAGCCCCCAACCAGCTGGCTGCCAGAGGTGTGCCTCGTTTTTTCCTTGATTATATGTATACAGTGCTTCGTCTGGATCCTAGACAGTATGATGTCGCTGGCCTTTATGCGCGTGTTTTTCACGCTCAAGTTCCACAGAGCCTTATTCATGATATCACAGCGGTCTACAACCGTGGCGACAAACGGGGTGCCTTTAATACAATGGGTGGCTTACAACAGGAAATTGCCGACACAGCCCCTGAATATAAGCTACGCCCGGCGTCAAATGCCTCAGCTGCCTTTGCCGGTGTACTCTCGGCTGGTCAGCAGCCAGCGGTTGGCAATGCCGGCGAGCCTGCTGATCCGGCACCTACCGAGGCAATGAGCGCCGGGTCTCGAGCGGCCGATATTGCAAGCCGCGGTCAGAATTTTTCAAGTGAGACGCTCGATCAGTCATACGCAGCAGAGCTTCGCAGCCGCGGTGCTCGACAGGTTGGACCGGAAGACCCTAACGTACGCCTTCGAAACGGCGACGACGCGGTCCGCCAGCTTCAACAGATTGCTGGGAAGATGGGCCCTACTGGCACGCAGAATGGTCGCATCCCTCCTAACGTAAAGGGTATTGCACCCGGTGCCGTTGCGAAGGAAGGCGCTGATATTGCAAAGCGGACGCCTAAAAACACAGGCGCTGCTCTTCACTCGGAGCCCCTATCAACGGCGAACGACGCAAAGAACTTCATCGAACAGCGTGCCAGGGCGTCGGGTTCTTCTGGGTCTGCGTTCGAGGCGGACAAACGCGAGAGTCAGGGTGGTGTTGGGCCCAGGCCCACGTACCACGCCACTGAGTTCTTGAAAAGCAGGGGGTTGTTTGTTCCTAAGACGGACGAGCCCGATTCCATGTCGCGGAGTGAAGCGGTAAAGTATGGCCAGCGCGTTGATGCGCATAGAAAAGATCTCGAGCCCATTGCCGCTGACGACGGTCTTCTTGCGGATTTGAACAGAGCTTGGAATGAAAAGCAAGACGCCATCATGGCAAAGCTCGTCAAGGATCGAGAGGATCGGATTGCCGGAAAGATCCCATTAACATCCGTTACACCTGAAAATCAGGGTAGGACAATCAAGGAGCAGGTCGAGGCTCAATGGGAGAAGGAGGATGAGGATGCGAAGAAGAAGAAGAAGCCTGTGGCAACACCCGCGAAGGAACCCGAGGAGTCGTCCAGGGCGCCCCGCGAGAGAAAGCAGACGGATCGAACGGACCCATCCCTTGAGGGAGCACCAGCACCCGCGAGTTCTAACATGGCCAGGCTTCGTGATCTGTATAGGGAGATTGAAGGTGCGGAAATCGAGGGAAACCCATTCCTTAAGAACGGTCGTTTTAGTGCCAGGTCTGAATATGGAAAGTGGTACTCTAGGACAATTCATGGCCCTGATTCAGCAAAGAACCAGGCAATCCGAAGGAAGATTGACGCGAGACACAATGCCGGTAGGCCTACAAGGTATTCAATGCTTGGTGTTGGAAAGCCTAAGCGCGGGCGGTCGAGTGATTCTTCGTCGTCTGATGGCGATTCTGATACCGAGATGAAGGGAACTGGTAAGGCGAAGGCCCCTTGGCAGGTTGCCGGGTCTCAAGCTGCTAAGGATCGGATGGCTGACTTGCGGGCTAAGCGCGGTCGCACGGGGTAACCATTTGTTCTTTAAACTCATTGCTATACACCTCCCTTCACACTCTCTACTCGTCGTCGTCCTCGATCTCGTCCTCGTCCTCGCCGTTGTCCTCGGCGGAAGCCCCGCCCTTCTTGCCGTGCTTGGGGCAGCTGGGCTGCACCTCGCTGTTGTAGCACCAGCACTCGGGCGCCGCGCTGCTTGACGAGCTGCTGCTCGAGCTTGAGCTTGAGCTTGAGCTTGAGCTTGAGCTTGAGCTGGAAGCCTGCAGGATAGGCTTCGGAGGCTCTACGCCCGGCGCGCCCGTAGGCAGGCGCTGGCGCTTGGCCGCCGGCTGGCCGCCGCCCGCCGCCGCGGCCGCTGGCGGCACGTAGTTGCCGCTCTCGTCGTCGTCCACGATGATGGCCGCGATAGGCTTGGCCAGCAGCTTGCCGAGGCGCGTAGCCTTGTCCACACCGCCGCGCTTGAGCAGCTCGCGGCGCATGAGGTCCTGGATCTCCTCGGCGTCGTTCAGGCGCACCTTGAGCTTGTTAAGCTCGGTCTTCGCGTTCTGAAGGCCTGTAGCGATCGCCGCGCGCTGCTTCTTGTCGTTGGCGGCGGCCTGTACCGCGGAAGCCTTGGCGCCCTCCTTGTAGCCCTCGGCCTTAGCCTGCTCAAGCTTGTGCTCGAGGCCGGTCTCCAGCGAGGCCGCGTCGGAGAGCGCCTGCTCCAGGCGCTCCTGGAGGTCGCTCTCCAGCTTCTGAAGCGCGTCCTTGCTCGCGATAAGGTCGCGCTTGTTCTCTTGGTTGATGGTCAGTGAAGCCGTGCTGGCCTTGCCGATGCGGTTCAGCAGCTCAAGCTGCGCCTCGCCCTGCTGGCGCATCTGGATGATGGCGTGGTTCATGCGGCCAAGCTCGCTGTCAAGGCCCTGGAGGTTCACCAGGATCTCGGGCTTGTGCGCCGCCAGCTCCTTCTGGATGAAGGCCTTCATGTCCTTGGCCATGTTGTCCACCAGCGAAGCCATGAAGCCTGTAGGGTCAGCCTGGCGGAAGGCACTGGCGCTTGAAGGCGGCTGCTGCGGCGCCACGGCCGGGCGGCGCGGCGGCGATCCGAAGAGCGCCGCGTTGAGCGCCGAAGGGCGCGGAAGGCTTGAAAGGCTCTCGGCGCCCTCGCCGAGGTTGGAGGGTGCGCCCGACATTTTTTTTGCCCGTGCTATTTAGTCAGTCTGTAGACGGGAAAGGTAGGGCGCGAGGTTAGACTGGCCGCGGTGGGAAGGGATCGCTCTAACCCTCCCTTCCTATGAGCAGCCTACGCAGGGTGTGCATGGTCATGGTAGAGGTGCTCCACCACCCCACCCTCTAGCTTGCCAGGCCAGAGGGACAGGGGTAAGGCGCGACTTACCTGTGGCCACACTTGCCACAACCATACACAACCCCTAGGCCTACTCATAGGAAGGGAGTATAATGACGATTTTCATCGTGCTACTCGTCATCTCGCTCTGATACCACTAGCACCAGACTTGGTATATGTACGTGTGACGCGTAAAGTGACGCGTTATGGTATTGGTGGTAAGCTTACACGATAAAGACTAGAGCTTTTAATTTTCGAAGTGACCTATATAGAGGGTCTAGATGGTGTGCCTTTCCCTTAAGGTCACCTCGAAAGCCGAAAGCTGGGTGCCGGTGCGCGCGAGGTGTCTTTTTGGTGCGGAGTCAGTTGGTAGTTGTTCCCCCCTCCGCGCGCGCGGCGGCAGCCATGGCGGCGGCGCGCGCGAGGTGTCTTTTTGGTGCGGAGTCAGTTGGTAGTTGGTTCCCCCCTCCGCGCGCGCGGCGGCAGCCATGGCGGCGGCGCGCGCGTGAGCCGTTGGTGGACGCGCGGCTGACGCCGTGTTACGCTGGTACCAAAAATGATACATTCATATACTGATTTCGACGTAGTGGTATCAGCGAGGGCGGTAGCACAGTGAAAATACTCCTATGGTAGCGTAACCACCTTAGCACGTGTGGCTACCAGTAAGTGCGTATAACCCCTATCCCTATAACCTGGCAAGTTAAAGGGTGGGGCTGTAGAGCACCTCTACTAAGGTGGTTGTCTGTTACCATAGGAGGTGGGTTGTGTGACGGTACAAAAAAAAATAGTAAGCTCACGCGCGTGCTACCCCTCCCTTCTACAGAGTAAGCCCGTGAAGATGACCAAGCTTACCTGGCCCAACATCAAGGCGCACCTCGAGGACTCGGCGCAGAACATGCCCGAGATCTGGACCGAGTTCGCCAAGTCTAGCGGTGGAGAGACCAAGGTCTACATCGCGCTCAAGGAGCTGCGCCGGCAGAAGCTCGTCACACTCAAGGAGATCTGGCGCGCCGTGGTCACCGACGACTACGCTGTGCCTGAGAACGAGGAAGGCCCTGTAAGCTTCGTCAAGGCTTACTTCATGCCTATCTCGGCGACTGGCCTCTGTAGCATGGCGCGCTCCGCGCCCAACCTGCTCTTCTTCATCCTCAACAACGACTACGAGTGCATCGGCTCAGTCAAGGAAGCCTTCGGCCCGGCTGATGACGAGCTCTTCGACCTCTTCAAGGGTTACATGCAGCAGTACTTCAAGGACGCGGCGGGGGTCATCGACCCGCCTGACCACGAGCCTCTGGGGGCCTTCCTGGGGCTGGAGGAGGACGACGAGTAGGGATGAGTTGAACACAAAAGTTTAAAATGAAGCCCAGGTCACAAAGGCGTATACCCATGGTCTACAGGTATAAGCTCCAGTTCGTCCGCAATAGGTGGACATTTTTTTTGTCCGGTGTTTGCGTGGTCAGCGATCATGGGCTTCACACCCCGTACTGTTGGTGTCGACAGAAGCCGTTGACGTAGGGGGTTCAAACAACCAACTGTCACCGCCGGGTCTCCGCTCCGGAACTGGGGCTTTGGGGGTTCCAACTACCAACTGCCAGCCCGCGCTTTCTGGATTAGCCAAGTTGAAGTTGTAATTTGCCCATCGGCTAAACCCCAAGTTGAAGTTGAAGTTGCACTCGT
>Ga0209191_1000381_pt1 | contig 35150 bp, 16 predicted proteins | sample S_130626_EF_Meta_FD_187320 | JGI IMG/M metagenome (GOLD analysis project Ga0209191, IMG submission 187320) | Freshwater microbial communities from Lake Simoncouche, Canada to study carbon cycling - S_130626_EF_MetaG (SPAdes) (version 2) | ecosystem: Environmental > Aquatic > Freshwater > Lake ...
TGTAGTCACACTTAGCCCTGGCGGGCTAAAAATGAACATTATCTGAGTTGAGCAGTTCACTTAACGTTACAGCATTACAGTGGCGGTTGTCCGGTACCACGAGCTGAGTCTTAATTACAACGGCAGGCCTACAAGCATACGTTAACATGCCAATAGCCGCGGGTATTTCTCCCTCTTTTAGCCTTTCGAATACTTTTCTCTTTAAAATCAAATGGGTTGTATCTAGGCATATCCCATCAACGTCTGTTACGATAGTGATTTTAAACCCTTCCGCCAAGGTAAGGAATTCCATTGACTGTGATCCGTGATCCAGCTTTAAGGGCACAATTTAGTCGCCTGTGCGGGCTTATTTGGCAGTTAAACAGCCTGAATTATTGAGCCTTGGTGTAGCGAAGTATTAAGAAGCCAGTGTTAAATTGTAATTAATTACGCATCTAACATGTTTTTTTGGACATGAACTTGCATGATACCTATGTCCGTTAAACACTACTATACGACCTGCCTTGGGTGTAATTGCTTTATGAGTGTGGGTTTTACTAGTGATTAAGTGCCTGTTATCTTCTGTAATACTGTCACGAGTTTCGTCAAAAATAAACGTATCGCCATCACTGTCATTAACATAGTATAACACAACCATGTGATTTTCAGGAGTATCTATGTGTGCCTTATTGTGTGTAATATCTGTATTTCGTGGAATTTGCATAAACATTCTAGCATGTAAAATAGAATCAAATTTTATACCTGCCGCATCTGCTGATGCATAAGCGACCGGCGTTAAAAAACTCAATAGCGGACTGGTATCTGAAGTACGTGAGCCACCCAAAAAATGTGTGAATCCGTAATTTCTTTCAGTTGATGCATCGCCACTTGTAATATCTTTTAGCAAGTACCACGGAGTGATACCTTCCAAAATAGTCTGTTCAATTTGCTGAACATACGTTTTAGGCAGTACATCGTCTAATATAAGAATACCGTTGTCTATCATGTTTTTAAAATATGTGAACCATGTACACGAACAGATATCTGGCCGTTATAATAGTCTTTTGATTCTAGAACTTTGCGGGTAAATTGTTCTCTGGCCTCGATGTAAGAGCATTGCGCCTTGCTTGTGCAGTAATATAGGATTTCTCGAGTGAAGTTTTCTTTGCCTAATTTCAATACGTCAGTGTTTAATTCTAGATTTGAACCGTAATAATCACGCCAATCCGAATCAATTTTTGATCGTATTTTCTTTTTTTTCTTAGTTCCGTTCTTGAGCTTGACCACCCGGTAGGATGTTTTAGCGAACTTGGCTAATTTTTTGCCTATATACATGCGTCCAGAGATTGTATTGGTTATGAGATATACGAAACCTACGCACTCTTCGGGCAAGGTTTCTATTACAGTATTTTCATAAGTCCAAGACATACACTAGTTAGTGTCTGCGTCTCCAGTCCCCTGCTTCTTCTGAGCCTTATTAGCGTCCACCGCGTGGCGCCAGTCTTGTATTAATTTTCGCCGTTCACGTGAGATAATACGAATTTGGGCAAGCCAGTATCGTGTTTGTTCCCCCGCACGGCGTGTGCCTCGATTGATCCAACGTTGATTTGCTTTGAAGTACTCGTTAAACGCCCTCATGAGTTGTGAGTGAAGTTCTTCATCTTGTGGAATCATTTCTTAGGAATTTCCTTTGCGAGTTCTGGAGCAATACGATCCAGTTCTTCTTGGTGTGCATAACGAGCAGGCGGATTTAAATTCCAACTGTCCGATGTAAAAATACGTACAGGTTTCCAAAATGCGTGTATGACATTGTTAATAATAACAATACCAACAACTACAATTACAAAACCCAACATTGTTAAAATACTTCCGGCTAAAAACACCGCGGCTTGATCCATATCCATTATTCTATTACCTCTAAATCGTTTGCGTAACTTGTAAAGCCATTTTCCTTAATGACTTTAAGTACGTTATTTACCCGCCCAATCAATTCGTCCTTATGACTGATTAAGAAGATGTTCTTTTTGCGTTCACGGCTCATCTTTTTAAGCACGGCTAACGCACCTTCGACACCGCTAGCATCTAGTCCGTTGTCAATTAGTTCGTCAACAAACAGTAAATTAATCTGCTGATACAAACTTTCCCACACGTCACGGAAACTCCATGACAAACCAAGTATAAGCCGGTTACGCTCTCCTCGACTTAGGTTATCAAAATCTAAGTCTTGCCCTAGCTGTGTTATCTCAACTGTTAAGTCGTTTTGGAATATCACTGTATGCGGTAAGCCCATCTTATCAAGATAATAAGTTAGACGATTGTTAAGATAAGCTAGGTTTTGATCTATAATCTTTTTGCGTATAAAGCTATCTTTGCTGGTTAATAGTTTAAGTAAAAATTCTTGATGATCTTTAAGCGTGTTAAGCGTATTGACTTTATCCCATGAAATTTCCTGCATGGCAGTATGACGCAGTTCGTCAATTTGCTCCTGGTAAGGATCCGTTTCACCTGCTTTAACTGTTAATTGTGTTTCAAGAGTTTTTAAATTATTCTGATGTTTCAGCGCGGCCTCAACGGTGTCATAATATGTGTTAGGACGCTGTGCAACTTCTCCAATAGAACTAATTTCTTTCATGATTTTAGCAAGATCCGCGGCCACTTTATCCATATACTTTTGTGCTTCTTCAAGATGTTTGACAGCAGTAGCAGACATTTCTTCATGTTTGTGATCATGTAGTTCTTGTTCGCAAGCGTGACACTTTTTGTCCTTCAACTTAGCAAGCTCGTCGGCGTACTTTTTTACGCTTCGCTCCGCTTGCGCTGTCGCGCTGTCTAGCGTTGCCCGCTCCTTAGCGAGGCTTTTTAACTTGGCTGTCTTTTCTTCGAAAAGCTTCAGTTCGTTGTGCTTGGCAAGCTCAGCTTCGATATCCACACTTTCAAGTTCGATAATAGCCCGTGCTGTTCTTTCAACATCTGCTTCATGTTGAGTATTCCAAGCATTTTGCCTTGTGATCAAACTGTCAACACTAAGTTGAATTTTTTCGTTGGACTTCTTAGCGGCCTCAATATCTGCGCTTTCTTGTAGCACTTGATCTTTAGTTGTTCTAATCAGCTCTTTGAGTGTTTCTGCTTTTTCACTCAAGATAGTTATGCCCAATAACTGTTCAATAATAGCACGTTGGTCATTGGCCCGCATACTTAAGAACGGTTCTGTATAAGTGTTAAGAGCAACAATATGCTTAAACATGTCGTGACTCATGCCCAGCAAATCATCTAAGTCCTTTTGCGTTTCACGCATATCACCTTGTGCATCATCTGTTTCTTCTGCTTGTTGTTCTTGGTCATCCACAAAGAAACGCATGAGTGTGGGCTTGCGTCCACGTTCGATGCGATAGTTAATACCATTCTTTTCAAAGCTCAGGGTAACTAACATGTTTTTGTTGTTAATCTTGTTAATAAGATTATCTTTTTTAATGTTAGTAAGAGCATTGCCAAATAGTGCGAAACTTAGTGCATTGACAATAGTTGTTTTTCCAGTACCATTACGACTACCACTATCATCACCACCTTGATCTAAATTTTCACCTAGTACAAGTGTTAGGTTAGCTTTGTCAAACGCTACTCCTTGAGTTTGGTTGCCCACACTCATGAAGTTTTTAACAGTTAATTCTTTAATCTTAATCATAGGCTATTATAAATTTCCAACAAGGTATTCTTATTATACGTGTCTGATTCAATGTTTACAATCTGATTGGAAACAATTTGGTCTACTGATTCAAACGACTGGATATCTATATTAGTATTCATCTCAACTTCTTTGCGTTCTGTAATCAAAGTAAGTTCACGAATATTGTAATCTGTAATAAACTTTTCTTTAATAAAGCTGGCTTCTTCGTAACTGATATCAATGTCTAGTGCAACACGTAAATGTTGTTTGGGTTTAATAATTGTATCTGCTTCGTCAATTAATCGACTTAATGTAACAGTACGGAATGTAGGTTGATTGGGCCAACTATGATATTGAGGTTCGCCGTCCCACTCTAGTATCATCATACCACGATCGTCGTCCCATGTATCTGCATAGTTATGCGGAAACGCATTGCCGATATAAATCATATTCTTTTGTTGTTGACGTTTATGAAAGTGTCCGCTAAATCCTAGCTCGTAACCTTTAAAACTATCCAGTGCAATTTCGCCATGATCCGGCATTTGCACCATTGCGTTCATAAAGAAGCTGGGCAATTCAAAGTGTCCAAAGATATACTTGCCACCTTTCTTGCCTATGCTTCGCCATTCGTCCCCAACGAGCCAAGGACATAAAGTAACGTCACCAATAGTAACGGGCTCGTGTACCACAGTGATGCCAGGAATATACTTTCCGAACTCAACGCTGTGGATGTCCCGCTTATCTTTGTAGTACAAATCATGATTACCAGGAAAGAAATAAAAGTTATCGAAAGCCTGTCCCAGTTTCTCAAGGGCCCTAAGGCTATAATCCATAGTAGTAATATTAAGACTGTTGCGATTGTGATGCCAATCGCCCATAAAAATTCCAACATCACAGCCTTCCTCCTTGGCCTTGGCAATGTACCAATCCACAAAGTCTTCGCAGTCTTGATTGTGTACACTACTGTTAGATTTTAATCCAAAGTGGATGTCAGTAAAACAAGCAACCTTTTTAAACAGTTGGGGTTTCTGTGGGTGTGTCATTAGTAGTGTCCTCGTTGTGTCGTTTAAGTGCGGCCGCGTGTTCTCCAGCGCCAGTACGTGAGTAAGATGGATTCATACCATTCATTTCTAAAATATCATCACGGATGTTTTGATTACGTTTTTCAATATTAATAACACGGACAAAGCTGTTAGTCACCGCGGCCGTAAAGTATGCAAATGGATTGTCTGATTTGCTTTCATCAAATTGTAAGCCCACCTGTGTTAGTTGTAGTATAGCTTGCCCACGCATTTCGTCGTTGTAAGTGTATCCACGAACGTTGCCACGGGTAGCATACCTTTCGCATAGTTTAATCATCATGCGGGCCAGTGTAGGTGTAATTTGTCCAGCATCTTTGTCAAAGTGCCCTTTATCTAACGTACCCTTCCAGTGGCTTTTGCCCACACAAACCAGTTCATCTTCATCATTAAACTTCCAATGCTGGAACGGAGGAAAGTTAACTTTGTCTCTGTGGTCAGCTAGACTTTTTGGATTTTTCTTGCGTGTACTATTAAGTGGAATATGGTCAAAAGTCATAACCCTAAACACCAAATCTAACTTTTGAATTTTTTTGTAATCAACTTCGCAATCTGCTTGTTTGACTTTTTCACCTAGTTTTTTACGTCTTTGATACTCAGCATCTCCGATACGTTTAGCTTGATTTCGTTTGGCTTCAGCAACTGTGCGTATGTTAACTTTGTCTATGCTGGGTATAATCAAGTCATATTGGTGATACTTTGGATCGGTAAAACTACAATAACTGCTTTTAGATCTATGTATTTCCAAAAGCATATCTTTGTTGTTTAAGTAATTGATTTTTGCTGTCATTAAAGAGTCCTCGTAAAGTAAATTATAAACTACGCATAGATTAAAGTCAAATAAATAGAGTATCAGGAGAACCAAATATTATGGGTCTATTCAATTCAGTGCAAGGCGTTAACCAAACTATAGGTGCGGCATCTAGCGTGTTCGGAGCTATATCTGCCGCAAATAGCGCAATCAATACAATTTCTGAAACTGCTGGTAGCTTTGCCGACTTAGGAGCCACTGATAATCTCAGATCTATTGGCCTACCAACTGCTGGTGAAGCAGTAGGCGATATCATGAGTGCAGTGGCAACATTTGGAGGCGGTGATGCGCCAAGTAATGACTGGCGTGTTAGATTGAGTTTACCCAAGTGGCCATCCTTTAGAAAAAGTCCTGTACTCAAACCATTGACTGAAGCAGGTGGATGTATCTTTCCTTATACTCCGGCAATAACAATAACCCAATCTACCAACTATAACAGTACATCCCCTGTGCATAATAACTATGCGTTCAACGCATTTAAAAATAGTGATCCTGGATCAATTAGCATTGTTGCTCCAATGTATTGTGAAGACAGTGCCCAGGCATTGTACTGGATTGCTATGCTACATTATTTAAGATCAACATCAAAAATGTTCAGCGGAAATGATCCAAAAGCTGGAAATCCTCCGCCCATTGTAAATTTAAATGCCTATGGCAATTTTGTTTTTAAGAATGTTCCAGTTGTCATAACAGGATTCACGGTTGCATTAGAAAAAGATTGTGATTACATCGGTTGCAATGTGGTCGGCAGTGCGGCCAGTGCCATTGCAGGTGTAGCTGATAATCTTGGTGGTCTTGCAGATACCTTTGGATTAGATATAATCAGTGATTTATCAGGAACAATAGGCCAAGTAGCAGGACTACTAGGTGCATTTGGTATTGGTGGATCTACTAGCGGCGGCGTAACTCATGTACCAACAAAAAGCACATTTACTGTTACATTAAAACCGTCTTACAGCAGACAAACAGTTCGCAAGTTTAGTTTAGATCAATTTGTAACCGGAGGATACATGTCCGGCTCAACAGGATTCGTATAATATGGCCGCAAGATATACTGATACTAGCCCATGGGCTAACACACCGATCACAAGAGATTATTTGGATATTTTTACAATACGCTCTGTTAGTATTGCATCGGATGATTTTTTATACACTATACAACCGCAATACAATTTGAGACCCGACTTGTTGGCATTTGATCTATACGGTGATCCAGCGTTATGGTGGGTATTCACACAACGCAACATGGACATAATACAAGATCCGATATTTGATTTTGTTGCTGGCAAACAGATTTATATTCCAAAAAACAGTAGCTTATCAGAAATTTTAGGACTTTAATATGGCAGGCGATATAGAAAATACATCCCGTGCGGCCACACCGACCCAAGTGCCAGCAACTCCGGCACCGTCTGTTGTTCCAGGGGTAATGGCACTTGGAGGCGGTATAGCCAACTTGCTCAGCAGTTCTTCAAGCTCGCAGTTCAAACTACCGTTACCTAACCCATTAAGCAAATATGCAAGCTATACACAAATCTTTACCATAGCCGCGCTGAGTGAAAAAGATGTGAACAGTCCAGATACCACATATCTGGCAAGCGGCAAACTTCCAATAATTTTAAAAACTGCCGGCGGCAATCCTAATAATCGTATTAAAACAGTGTATGGTAGATATGATTTTTTTGTCGACAGTGTGGAAATTGAAAGTACCTATGGCTTTGAGCTAGGTACTGGCAATACTAATGCTACTGGCATAACCATGGTTATAAGCGAGCCTTTTAGTATAGGCATGTTTCCGGTAGCACTTAATACTGCATGTAAAAAATATAATTATTCTACTTATAGTGCCGCAGTATTTTTGTTAAAAATAGAATTCAAAGGTGAAGATCAAAACGGTATTATGAGCACCGTTCCTAAAACTACCAAAATGATACCTTTTAGGATAAACGATTTGACCATGCAGGTCACTAATGCTGGTGCCATTTATACTGTAAAAGCAACTCCTGCTGGACATGCACCATTATTTTCAAATAACAATACAATTACTACTGACATGTCAATTGCTGGCAGTACTGTTCAAGAAATATTACAAACTGGACCATACAGTTTACAATCTGCAATCAATGCCGGATATAGAGAACAAGCCGCTAAAAATGGTTTAGCAGTACCAGCTCAAGAAATCTTAATTATATTTCCAAAGTCTTCTGCTAACGAAACACTAGTGTCGTCCCCCAAGGGCGACGACGAGAGAGAACGTGCAAAACCAGCGGCCGAAACAGCCGCCGCTGATGATGCAACTACTAATACAATATTAAACGTATCTCGAAGTTCGATCAATAGCACATTGATAGAATCAGCAGTGAATGAAATAGGAGCATCGTCATTGGGTTATGGAACAGATCTGTATGGTGCCCCTACACTACAACAAGACAGTATAATTATTGATTCCAAAACTGGAAAAATTGATCCTACAAAAATTTCTAAAAATCCCAAAGTTAGTAACTACAGTTTTAAACAAACAACAACAGTAGTTAATGCCATCAACCAAGTTATTATGTCTAGCATGTATGCTCTTAAGTGTATTTCAGATCCGCCAAAAGAAGGTACCAAAATGCGAAAATGGTGGCGCATTGAAACTGCATTGTATCATATTGATTCTAAACAGATCGATGCCAAAACCAAAAAGAAACCCGAATTGTTAGTGTTTAAAGTAATGCCATATCTGGTACACGAGACATCCATACCTGTATCAGGCATGGTGAGTCCTTCATTTAAACAAATGTTGGCGCAGTGTGTGAAAGTATACAGTTACATCTACACTGGAAAAAATCAAGAAATTTTAAAATTAGATATTAAATTTAACAATTCGTTCAATGTGTCTAACCCAGTTGACAACGGTAACAACACAGTTTATAGCAAAACAGCTGAACAAAACGATGATGCCGCCAAAGGCCAAAAGCCACCCGCAGATGTTGATGGCCAAAAAGGGGCGCCAGCAATTGAACCTGGTTTTGGTTTAAACTACACATCAATTTGGAATTCTGTAAAGACGACTTATAACTATCGAGGCGGTTCAGGCGGAGACGAAACAACTGCTCAACAGCAAGTCAAATGGGTACACGATGCGTTGACATTTGGCGCTGACTTACAAGAATTTGAAATGGACATAGTAGGAGATCCGTACTACTTGACCAGTAACGGCATGGGTAATTTCAATAGCCCTCCAGTAGTCGGTCAAATGAATATCAACTCGGACGGTAGCATTAATTATCAAAGCGGCGAAGTTGATATTGCAATCAACTTTAAAACTCCAACAGATATCAATCCCAGTACAGGATTATTAACAATGGCAAACAAAGCTGTTGGAGAATTCAGCGGATTATTTAGACTAGGCACAGTGACGCATAGATTTAGAGACGGCGAATTTACTCAGACAATAAAAGGCACTCGCAGACAGATGGTAAGAGATCCCAAAACTGGCGAAGCAGTTTATCAATTTGCAACCAAGCCAAAGAAACCCACTACTTAAGGTAATAATTAATGTCACAAGAAGATAAAATTGTACAACGACGCAAAGAATCGACCCCGTTAGAATCAAAATCATCTGGGCCGTTTTTAGCACGAGTATTAAGCAACGTAGATGCAGATTACTTAGGATCAGTATGGGTTGAGTTATTGCGTGAAGGTTCAGGTAATGAATCTGTTGTATGGAATGCTACCTATGCAAAATTTACAACTCCTTACTGGAGCAATACTGATAAAAAACATAACGGAAATTCAAACACATTTGTAGATACACAGAAATCCAACGGTATGTGGATGCCAGCACCTGATGTAGGTGTGCAAGGACTTGTTATATTAGTAGAAGGCAATATTAAAAATGCATACTGGATAGCCTCTATTCCTGACAGATATAAAAACTTTTCAGTTCCTGGATCACCGGCAACTACTGCTAATTCAAAAAGCTCCAGCGAGCGTTTACCAGTGGGAGAATTAAATCCAAATGCAACAGAACCTGGAAAACCGGCTACTGATGCTATTAAACCAGTACATACTCTTGAAGACATTTTTAAAACGCAAGGGTTATTAAAAGACGATATTCGTGGAATTACATCGAGTGGTGCCAGACGAGAAACTCCTAGTCGAGTATTTGGCATCAGTACTGCTGGGCCCTTGGACGAAAAAAGTCCTAAGAAAAACGTAGGAACAGCCAACGAACAAACAATGGCTTATGTTAATCGACTAGGCGGCAGTCAATTTGTTATGGACGACGGTGATAACAAATATTCACGTAAGACACCTGCTACAATTGTTGATCCTGCTACAGGTAAAGTTACACCCGGCGGCCCTCCTGAATATACAAATGTAGGCGGCACAAATATTCCTCATAACGAATTAGTAAGAATTCGCACACGTACCGGACATCAAATTCTTCTACACAACAGTGAAGATTTAATCTACATCGGCAATGCTAATGGCACAACTTGGATAGAATTAACAGGTAATGGCAAGATAGATATTTTTGCCGAGGACAGTATTAGTATTCATACTAAAAATGATTTGAATATTCGTGCCGACAGAGATTTGAATTTAGAAGCGGGTAGAAATGTCAATGTTAAAGCATCAGGCTTCTACCCTGAAGGCGCCGCCACAACCAAGGGAAAAATACATCTTGAAAGTGTTAAAGATTTTGAAATTATTTCCAACGCAGACACTAAAATTACCACCATAGGAAATCTATATCTTTCAACAACTGGTAATCATATAGAGCAAGCCAAGAAAATTCATATGAATGGCCCTGATGCATTAAAAGTCAAACCATTGGTGACATATTTTAGTCCTACAGAAACAGAAGCTTCTTTAGAATCTATTTTGTTAAGGGTTCCTACACATGAGCCATGGCCGCTACACGAGAATTTAAACCCTGCTGATTTTGTACCTGCAAAAACTGATATTACTACAGGCACTGCGGCAACACCGCCGGGGCTATGGACATTATACACATCACCAGCCGATACATTCAAACAAAATAAAGGATAACATATGGCATCAACTTTATACGATAGAATTACAGTACCAGCAGTACCAACTGCGGTGGATCCAATACCACAAGCATATAAAGGATTCAGCACAGTTAATACTAGCTCGCAAGGTTTTATGCTGTATGATTTAGAATTGATTAAACAGGATCTTTTGAATCACTTTCATACTCGCCGTGGCGAACGACTAATGAATCCACAGTTTGGAACTATAATCTGGGACATGCTATTTGAACCAATGACCGAAGAACTTAAAGAAAGTATAGTAAACAACGTTAACGAAATTATAAATTATGATCCAAGATTGGTTGCACAAAATGTCATAGTTACAACATATGAAAGTGGAATTCAAATTGAGTGTATCTTAAAATACCTGCCCTACAACATCCAACAGAGTATGCAATTACGGTTTGATCAGTCTGCAGGATTGCTTTCGTCTTAATATACGTACATATTAGAATTCAATAAATATTGATAATAGGATAGAATATGAGTGCAACTGATAGACAAAATAGGTTATTAATCGCTAAAGACTGGAGAAAAGTATACCAGTCTTTCCGCAATGCCGACTTCCAAAGTTACGATTTTGAAAATATTCGTAGGAGCATGATTGACTATTTGCGCCAGAACTTTCCAGAAGATTTTAACGATTATATTGAGTCAAGCGAATACCTTGCCCTAATTGACCTTATTGCTTACTTGGGCCAAAGCATAGCTTTCCGTGTGGATTTAAATGCCCGTGAAAACTTCCTAGAACTAGCAGATCGTCGTGACAGTGTATTACGTCTTGCACGTATGTTAAGTTATAATGCCAAGCGCAATCAAGCGGCCAACGGTTTGTTAAAAGTAGTGGCAGTACAATCTACACAGAATATATTAGATTCAAATGGCCGAAATATCGCCAATCAAATTATTAGTTGGAACGATAGCTCTAATGCTAACTGGTATGATCAGTTTATAGCAGTGATGAATGCCGCGTTTCCTGCAACTCAACAATTTGGAAATCCAAGCGATAGCGCGACTGTTTATAGCGTACCAACTGAGCAATATAAATTTAATGGTGCAAACACCGCAGTTCCTATCTACAGCTTTAGCAAAACAGTCAACGGTTCTAAAATGGATTTTGAAGTTACCAGTACTACTTTTGTCGGCCAGGGATACATTTACGAGGAAGCTCCTAAGATTGCTAACCGCATGGCATGTGTTTATAAAAATGACGGCCAAGGTGCGGCTAGCGTTAATACTGGATTTTTCTTTAATTTTGTGCAAGGCACATTGAATCAAGGTAATTTTACAATTACACAACCAAGCACTAACGAAATCATTGAATTAGATTCTCCTAATATTAATGATACCGACTTGTGGTTATACAAGGTGGATCAGCGTGGTGTTGAATCGGAACTATGGACTCCTGTTCCTAATTTAGTAGGTAATAATATTATCTATAACAGTTTAAACAAGTCAATTAAAAATATCTATAAAGCCATCACACGAGCCGGCGACCGTGTGGCGTTGTCTTTCAGTGACGGCATTTTTGGAACACTTCCGCTAGGCACATTCAATGTGTACTATCGTATCAGTAACGGACTATCATATACCATTAACCCGCAAGATATTCGCGGTGTTACAATGACTATACCTTACTATTCAAACACAGGACAACAAGAACAACTTACACTTACATTGTCGTTGCAAACAAGTGTGGACAACAGTGCATCTACAGAAAGCAATGATACTGTAAAAGCTAACGCTCCTGCAACTTATTATACACAAAATAGAATGATTACTGGTGAAGATTATAATATTAGTCCTCTTGCAGTTAGTCAGGAAATTGCAAAAATCAAAGCTGTAAACAGAAGCTCGAGCGGTGTTAGTAGGTACCTTGATTTAATTGACCCAACAGGAAAATATAGCAAAACTAATTTGTTTGCCGACGACGGAATACTTTATCAAGAAACATATTCAACAGATCTTACATTTACCTATGCTAGTAAAACTGATGCTCAGGCAATAGTTTATAATACTGTATTTGAGATATTGACAGATCCGAATTTAAGAAACTTTTACTATTCAAAATTTACAAAGATCAGTACAACATTACTTGATATAGCATGGTACAATACAGTTAATGATACTAATTTTTCAAGTGGTTATTTTGGATCAACTACAGATGCCAAACCTTACTTAGTTTCTAGTTATACAACTACCGCATTAAAGTATGCAGGTGTAGGCTCACTAATAAAATTTGAAGCTCCTTTAAGCGCAAGCGGCAGTCTACAAGTATTTGATAGAACTAATAATAATGCATTGATACCTAAAACCATTCCTGCTAAAGCAAATACCAGCAGTTATATTTGGGCTGAAATAGTTTCCTTAATAGGCGACGGAACTGCCAACGGCACAGGAGTTTTAATATCAGGAGAAGGCCCGGTATCTTTAAATGATATTATACCAACAGGCGCAGTTGCTACTCGAGTTATTCCAGTATGGAGAACAGTAATAGACAAAGCAGTTATTACCACAATGATTGATCTTATTACAAGCAATCTTCCATTTGGTCTGCGCTTTGACATAAACACACAGTCTTGGCAAATTGTTTTCCAGTCAAATTTAAATTCGGTAGATGATTTTAGTTTAAACAAAACAGGCGATACTAGTAATCTATTATTAGATTCTAGCTGGTTGCTATTATTTGTCACAGATACTGTAACATATACTATAACAACAAGAAAATTACGTTATATATTTGAAAGCGACCTTCAAGTAAGATTTTATTTTGATAGCACAGAGCGAGTTTATGATAACGTTTCGGGTAAACTGTTAACTGATTCAATTAATATTTTAAGTATTAACACACAGCCGGGATTAGCCGAACCGTTTACTTTTGATCAAAATTTAAAAGTAGTAGGTCAGTTTATTGGTCTAGACGGATATATTGATACTAAAAAACTTGTGGTTACTTTTAGTGATAAAAATAATACAGGAATAGTACAAGATCCTGAAACTTTTGACAATGTAGCAATGCCAGCATCTACTTCTTTATTATCGTCCTACTATGTTGTTTTAGAAAAATACCAAGTTGAAAACGGACAAGAAGATTATAGATATGTCAGTAATGCCAATAGTACAGTTGTTATTTTACCAACTCAACCCAAAACATTTTCACAATATGCTAATGGACAATATTTTTATTTTATAGATATTGACACAGTAGCAAAATTAAATAGCGTTACTTCGGAGTTGACTCCAAGTCTGGATTATAGAGTGTTCTTAGGCAGAGCCGATCTAAAATTCCAGTATACACACAATGCAAGTGATACCCATAGAATAGACCCGGGTGTTAGTAATATTATGGATGTGTTTGTATTAACAAATGGATATGACACTTTATTTAGACAGTGGCTTAACGGTGTGATTGCAAGTAAACCGTTACCAGCAAGTAGCGATGAATTGAATAACTTAATTTCTCCTAAATTAAATTTAATTAAATCTATAAGCGACGAAATTATATACCATCCTGTAAAATATAAAGTCCTTTTCGGAGCAAAAGCCGAAAAGAATTTACAAGCACAATTTAAAGTAATTATAAATTCATCAGTAGTAATTTCTGACAACGATGTTAAAACACAAATACTAGCGGCCATTAATAACTTTTTTGCACTGGGTAACTGGGAATTTGGAGATACGTTTTATTTTACAGAAATGGCCGCGTATGTTACAAGTCAACTTAGTCCTAACATAGTCAATTTTGTTATAGTGCCATCAGGTAGTACATTATCGTTTGGCGGCCTATTTGAAATCACAGCAGGCCCTGACGAAATCTTTATAAGCGGTGCAACTATCGATAATATTGACATAGTTCCGTCCATTACATCTTCTCTCATCAATAGTTTAGGTAATATTACATTAAAATCAAATGCGGTAGCAATACAAGCATTAACAAGCTCAGCTTACGGATCGACAAATGTCTGATAACACAAATCCAACAGGTTCTAACAATTTTTCTACAGTAGATTTACTGCCTAAGTATTATCGCACAGACGATAATAGAAAATTCATACAGGCAACAATAGATCAATTAACACAAAAAGGTACGGCTAAAAAAGTAAACGGTTTCATAGGCCGTAAAAATGCTAAGTCGGCCAACGGCAAAGACATTTATATTAATGCCCCAACTACAGTAAGACAAGATTATCAATTAGAACCAGCAGTGGTAGTAAATGATGTTACCGGCAATGTAGAATTTTTTAAAGATTATCAAGATTTTATTAATCAATTAAAAGTATTTGGCGGCAATGTTGATAATCACGAAAGATTAAATCGTCAAGAATTTTATAGTTGGGATCCACACATTGACTGGGATAAATTTATTAGCTTCCAACAATACTATTGGTTGCCTTACGGCCCTGATGTTATTAATATTGTTGGACAACAATTAAATGTTGTAAGCACTTTCAAAGTTGAACTTACAACAAGTGCAACACAACAAAAAGAATATTTGTTTACTCCTAACGGATTAGACAGAAATCCAGTGGTAACACTATATAGAGGACAAACATATTATTTTGAAATTAATAGTCCTGGAGAACCTTTTAGTATTAAAACAGCTAGAACTTTAGGTACATTGGATCGATATACTGACGAAGGTTATGTAAGTAAGTTTGGAGTTACAAACGGTACAATTAAATTTACAGTTCCAATTTCTGGGCCAGACACACTATATTATGTAAGTGAACGTGATCCTAACTTAGGTTCTATTTTTAAATTTTTAGACATTACCGAAAACACTTACATTAATCTTGAAACAGATTTAATAGGTAAGAAGACCTATACACTATCAAACGGCACTCCACTAAGCAACGGTATGAAAGTATCGTTTGGCGGTAATGTTACCCCTGCATCTTATACTTCAGGCGAATACTATGTGGAGGGCGTTGGCACAGCAATTACCCTGATTCCAACCACTATATTTGAAGTTATTAGCACATACACAGAAGATCGATCTGTGGCATTTGACTCTACATTGTTTGATCAATATCCGTTTGCGGCCGCAAACTCATATGCCGGCAAGCAAGACTATATTACAATTAATAAAGCAAGTAAGGATAGAAATCCATGGAGTCGATACAATCGTTGGTTCCATAAAGATACAATCAATGCCAGTGCGGCTTTTAATAATAAACTTGCAGATTTTGATCAATCTAATCGTGCAACAAGACCTATTATTGAATTTAACCCAGATTTAAAACTTTTTAACTTTGGTGTAGTAGCAACAAAAGATGTCGATTTAGTTGATTCTTATACTAAGGATGTATTCAGTAACATTGAAGGTAAGGCCGGATATAACGTTGACGGTATTGATCTAGCGGCCGGCATGCGTGTTGTATTTGTTGCAGATACTGATGCACTAGTAAACAATAAAGTTTATAAAGTTACTTTTGTCAATATTGAAAATTCAGGAATTGGCGTACCTCAGATACGTTTAATACTTGACGAAAGTCCTGCAATAAATTCAAATATTTTAGTAAGACAAGGACAAATATACCAAGGTAAGACTTTCTGGTATAACGGAACAACTTGGGTATTGGGACAGCAAAAAACAACTGTAAATCAAGCGCCGTTATTTGACATGTTTGATGCTAATCAACAAAGTTTTTCATTGTATCCAGGTTCAAGATTTGCTGGTAACAAGATATTTTCTTACAAGCTAGGAACAACTACAACCGACAGCATACTTGGATTTAGTTTAAGCTATCAGAATATTAACAACGTAGGCGATATACTATTTTCGTTTAACTTAATATCGGATACTTTTGATTATAAAGAAAACGAAATATTAGTTACAAAGTCTGTTAACACTGGATTTTTATCTAAACTAGAATTTAATAATGATACTACTTACGTTAACGGTTGGCAAATCAGTAAGGTAACTCGTTACCAGCCGGGCGTTAGAATTTATAAAGATTCTGGATTAACAAATAATTTTCCACTAGACATCTATGATAACAAAACAAATTTACTTGATTTAGAAGCCCGAGTATTTGTTAACGGAATTAGAATTGATTCTGCGGCATGGACGTTAGTGGATGCTGTAAATTATAAACAGATTAAATTAGTTACTGATATAGCATTAACCGATGTACTAACAATCAAGGCATTTTCAGCACAACCGATTAATGCTAACGGATTTTATGAAATTCCTATTAATTTACAAAATAATCCCTTAAACGTTGACATGAAAAATTTCACGTTAGGTGAAGTAGCTGACCATTTAAATTCAATAGTTGATAATATACAAGATGAGTTTGTAGGATTGGTCTCAGGATCAAATAATCTTAGAGACTTAGGTAATGTGACACCTTACGGTACAAAATTTGTACAACACAGTGGCCCTGCTAGTCTAGCAGTATATCATATTGCCAGCGAGCAAAATAATATAATTCGAGCATTAGAAAAATCTAGAGATGACTATGGCAAATTTAAACATAGTTTCTTGCTTGCGGCTCAAAATTTAGGAACTGATACAAATGTAGTTGCCCAAGTTGACTTACTACTTAAAAAATTAGTTTCAAATAAAACAAAAAAATCATCTTACTATTTTAGTGATATGGTTCCATTTACAGGCAAAAAAGTTACAGAGTATACTATTGTAGATAATCGTATCAGAACATACCCATTAACAAATGTGTATAGTAATACTGAACTAAGTAATAAAGCAGTTTCTGTTTATCTTAACGGTATCCAACCACCGGAAGGCATACAATTACTATACGGTAAAGATTATACTTTTACAACAGACGGCTATGTATTAATTACTAACAATGTTGAATTGCTAGACGGCAATACTCTTACAATCTTTGAATATGATAGCACAGACGGATGTTTTATTCCACCTACTCCTACCAAGTTAGGACTATGGCCAAAGTTTGAACCTAAAATATATGTTGATTATAGTTTACTAACTCCGCGAACAATGATACAAGGTCATGACGGAAGCCAGACTTTGGCATACGGTGATTATCGTGACAACATTATTTTAGAATTAGAAAAACGAATTTATAATAATTTACAAATTCAATACGACTCAACGATATTTGACATCTATGATATTATTCCAGGATATTATAGAAATAGTGATTATTCTCTAGACGAGATCAATCGAGTACTGGCGCCAGGATTTTATAAGTGGGCAAATCTAGTAGGCCGAGATTTTTCTAAACAAGTAGGGTTTAATAAAGATAGCACATTTACATATAACTACAGAGGACACCCTTCACCGGATGGTAGAGAATTACCAGGTTACTGGCGCGGCATTTTTAGATGGGTATACGATACTGACAGACCAAATATCTGCCCATGGGAAATGCTTGGAATAAGCGAAGAACCAAGCTGGTGGCAACAACAATACGGCCCAGCACCTTATACAAGTAATAATACTATTATGTGGAAAGACTTGGAAGAAGGCGCAGTTAAAGAGCCTGGCATGCCTGTTGAATATCGAACACAATTTGCAAGACCTGATCTATTAAATCATTTGCCGGTTGACGAATCTGGAAACTTAGTTAGTCCGGTTAGTGCAAGATTAGCTAATGGTGTGTTTAGTACAGACAATCAAGGCAGTTATATATTTGGAGATGTTGCACCGGTCGAGTCTGCATGGCGCCGCAGTAGTTATTATCCATTTAGTATATTAATTGCGGCAATGGTTTTAAAACCAGCACACACTCTTGCTACTTGTTTAGATAAATCTCGAACTGTCAGAAACTTGTGCGGACAATTAGTTTATAAAGATACTGGATTGCATATTAAACCAAGTGATATTGTATTGCCTAGCATTTATTCTAGCAGTACTAGAGTATACACATCGGGTATTATCAACTATCTAATTGAGTCTTTAATAACCACTAATGTTAATTACTATAACAACTATCAATATAATTTAGATAATCTAGATATTAAATTATCTTATAGAGTTAGTGGATTTACAAGTAAAGATAATTTTAATTTAATCTTAGATAGCAAAAATCCAGCATCTACTGGAAACGTGTTTGTTCCTCCAGAAAATTATAAAATATTTTATAATAGTTCTAGCCCAATTGCTAAACTGTCATACAGTGGAATTATTATTACTAAGTTATCTGAGGGATATGAAATCAAAGGCTACAGCCTTTCTGAAGCATTTTTTAAATATTTTCCTCCCCGCCAAGAACTTGGACCACGCATTAATGTAGGCGGTATTAGTGCCTCGTTCGTAAATTGGACTGCTGGTAAGACATATTCAGTAGGGCAAAATGTATTTTACAATGGAAAATATTACAGAACTTTATACGCTGTAACTCCAAACGTTTTTGATGTAAAAGCATTTGCGGCGTTACCCGAGCTTCCAGTAACTGGAGGTGTGTCATCAGTATTTAGAAATGCTTGGGATTCCTCTAGTGTTAATATATTGCCTTACGGATCTGTATTATCAAATGTACAACAAGTTGTTGATTTTATTTTAGGATACGGAGAATATTTAAAATCACAAGGATTTATATTTGAAGATTTTAATAATAATCTTGGTAATGTTACTAACTGGAGTACCACTGCTAAAGAATTTATGTTCTGGACTACACAAAAATGGAGTACAGGTCAGGATACATGGCAACAGTGGATTCCTAATCGAGCAGTGGGTCATGGAACTATTGTAAAATATCAAGATGTTTACTATCGAGCTTTACAAAATATTCCAGAACAACCTGCGTTCTTAGAAAATAATTATATTAAATTAGATGGATTAAACACGATCGGTAGTGCAGTAATAAGTTTAAGCCCTGCGGCTAATGCATTGTCATTTAGTTCAATATTATCGGTTGCAGAAGATATTAATAATCCGTTTAACGAATATGAAATTTATAAAGTAGACGGCAGTAGTTTGACTCCGTCAGATTTAAATTCAAATAGACAAGGCAACGTTGTTACATTTAGCCCAGACGATAACGGAACAATATACAATGCTAGCTTTTATCTAGTTCAAAAAGAACAAATTCTAGTACTTGATAATTCTACAGTTTTTAATGATGTTATATACAATCCAGAAAGTGGGTATCGACAAGAGCGTATCAAAGTTGCTGGTTTTATTAGTAGTGAATGGTTTGGCGGCTTTGAAGTACCGGGCTTTATTTTTGATAGAGCAGATGTTAAGCAATGGAGTTCTTGGACAGACTATGCATTAGGTGATATTGTGTCTTATCAAGGATATTATTATAGTGCTGTACGATTCTTGGCAGGTACTGACGAATTTGATTCCAATAACTGGATGCAAATTAAAAAACCTCAGCCAGCACTATTGCCAAACTGGAGCTATAAAGCTGGCCAGTTTGAAGATTTTTATAATTTAGATCAAGATAATTTTGATACAGGCCAACAAGTTATTGCACAGCATCTAGTTGGATATCAGAAGCGCCAGTATCTAAGTAATATCATTCAAGATAACATCAGTGAATTTCAATTTTATCAAGGTATGATAAAAGAAAAAGGAACACAAAACAGTCTTAATAAATTATTTGATGTGTTAAGTGCTGAAAATAAAGAAAGTTTAACATTTTACGAAGAATGGGGCATCCGTGTTGGCCAGTATGGCGCAAGCCAATCCTATGAAGCGGTTGAATTTTTAATTGAGCAACCAAACCTTACTAAAAATCCACAAGGATTTTATCTAACAATTCAACCCGAGGTTTCAACAAATTACAATGTTAATATTTCAGCTAATGATGTATATGTTAAACCTCGCGGATATACAGCCGACCCTTGGCCTGTTAATAATACACAAAAATTATTTTTAAGAACACCAGGATATGTCCAACCAACTGACCAAGTATATCAAATAAGTACCCTTGAAGAATTACTCGCTACCAGTGTTGCATCCTTTAATACTGGCATGTATATTTGGGTTACTTTTGAAAAAACAAGCTGGAACATTTATAGATTCTCTTCGTCTACAATCAAACCGTCAGATGCAATTTATAATAGTTCAAACAAAACAATCACAATTTTTTCAAATAACCAACTTGATTCAAGTTTGCTAGGACAATATGTTGCACTAAAACAAATTGCATTTGCTGGATTTTATAAAGTTGTTGATGTCAACTTACAAGATTTTACTATCGAAGCACCTTCATATAAACCTGGTGCAGAGTGGCCAACCGCCGAGACAATTGCGGCTAATTTAGAAATATTTAGATTATATTCAGTGCGAGCAGATTCGATTGATAATGCCAATGATATTATTAAATCATTTACTTCTCCTGGTGATAAAATTTGGATCGATAATGATTCGTCTAACAAATGGGCAGAATTAGAATTAAATTCTGTTTATACTAGTACTGAAATTAGAAAGCCATATCCTACTTCAGACATGGCGCACGGTCGAATAGTTGTTACAAATTTAGAAGGCACAGTTACCGCAGTATCTACTCAAGTTGGCGAAGTTATTGTTTATAGCAAACAAGGTCCTCGCTGGATCTTTAAACAGATTATTAAATGTCCTTTCATGTCACAAAATGTCTTTGGTCAAAATCCAAATGCACTTGATACATTTGCTAACACTATGGCAATGAGTCCAGACGGAGAGTTTTTAGCAATTGGTAGTCCTCGAGTAGGCAATCTTGCTACTAAACAATTAGCTAACGGGAATGTAATCTGTGATCCGTCAGCAACTAATTCTGTTAATTTACAAGCTGGAGCAGTAAGTTTATATCAAAAAACATCATATGATGAATACATTTTATTGTTTACAATTGTAAGCGGGGATAATACTGCCAATCAACAATTTGGTTCTAGTTTAGCATTTGGCGACGGAAAATTGTTTATAGGCTCGATAGGGCCATCAAGTTCTGGAACACAAGCAACTGTATATCAATTGAAATATGTTGCAGTTAATGGAGTTGAATCAGTAGCATCTACTCTTAACGCAGACGGCGACGATGCTAACGCAATTGTTACAGTGACCTATGACGGCGGCATTGCATCAACAGTTAGCTCTACTAGCGATTTAATTTTTGATGGCGGCCCAGCATTACCTATTGAAACTACCGGAGATCGTTGGTTATTAACCAAGCCTGGTATTAGTGTTGTTAATGGAACGTTATCTGGATTTGGCGCTGACATTAGTGTTACAAACGACAATGCAATCCTTGTAATTTCAGCACCATTGGCTGGAAACGTTTACATTTACTCGTTAGATGCAAATAACAATTATAATTTAATACAAACAGTTTCTGGACCAAGTCAGATAGTGTCTAATCCAACAACTATAAGTGGAGTATTCGCTTTCAACGGTGGCACATTATCTGGCGGTACTGGATTTAGAAACACAACTGATAAATTTCTTAGAACAACAATATCATCAGTAACTACAACAGGCGGTAGTGGAACAGGATTATTAGTTGATGTTATTGTTACTAGTCAAGGAGTTTTGCAGACTGTAACAGTAAGAGATCCGGGTAGAAACTACAAAGTAAATGATATTATTACTGTTGTTAATCCGTTAGGTACAGGTGGAGTGTTAGCACTAACCTGGGCTACTTCTACATATAATTCTGGCGTTCAATATAAAATTGGAGATACTGTAATATATGGTGGAAATTATTATGTGGCAATTCTGGACACAATTAATAATTCTGTAACTAATGCAACATACTGGTCACCACTAACATTTGCAAATAGTACTACTGGTTCTAATATTGCTACCACTACAAATCGTTCAGGATCTGGTTTAACAGTTAAATTAGCACATACTACGACCCCAGGATCATTATCTGGATCTATTATTATTCCAGTCCCTGGTATTAGAAATTTTGAAATAGGACAGCTAGTATTTTCGTCTACAGTGCCAACTGCGTTCGCTCCTAATACATATATTACCCAAGTCAATTCTGTAACTTATTCGGGTTCTGTTCAAAATAACATTTTAACTGTTAATAAGATTACTGCTGGACTAAATCCAGTAGTTGCAGAAATTGTTGGATCTATAACTGAAAAAACTCTTACAATAGAGCAATTATCGGGCGCCAATATTATTCCTGGTATGCAATTAAGCGGCTTAGGAATCAACGGAGATTATACAATTGTTAGTGGTAGCGGAACTATCTGGACTATTTCAAACTCTGTTACAGTGTCAACACGTGAGATAACAGCTACATTATACGAAACTATTCGGTCTGGCATGCAACTTGGTAATCCTGCACTTGATACTATTTCTACATTCACTGCTACTGTTACAACAAAAGGCACAGCAAATCTAACTGGAGCAACAACTACAATAGTAGGTGGAGTTGCTACATTATACAACGCTAAGATTACTGGAATAACATTGACGTTCGATGCAGTTACTGGTGGTGATCCTGTAGTTCCAGGAATGATATTAACTGGATCAGGAGTTACTGCTAGTACTAAAATATTATACGGTTCTGGAACAATATGGACAGTTAATACTAGTCAAACTGTTGCCGGCCCTATAACTATCACAGCTACATTATCATCTGCTACTATTATTGGATTTATACTTTCGTTCTCGTCTACCTCTGGAGCAGTATTGGCCCCAGGCATGGTTTTATCAGGCGGCACTGTGCTTGCTGGCACAACAATCATTGGCGGTTCCGGAACATCGTGGACTGTTAGCCTTAGTCAAAATACTACTTGTACTACTGCCACAGTACCTAACGGAATTATTTCTGGAAATATATTAACGTTTACAGCATCCAGCGGATCGCCGGTAGAAACTGGAATGGTATTAACAGGGGGTACGGTATTAGATGGAACTGTTATTACCGGAGGTGCTGGTACAACTTGGTACGTTAACATTAGTCAGTCAACTACTTGTACCCGAGCAACATCACAAGCATTTTTATTAAACGCTCAAATTGACGGTACAACTCTTACATTTACTGATAATACAGGAATTGGGTTATTTGCTGGAATGGTCCTAAGCGGAACTTATGTAGTTTCTGGAACTTATGTAGTATCTGGAGCAGATACAGAGTGGTTAATAAGTCCAAGTCAAACAGTAGTACCAACAACTATAACAGGAACTCCGGTAGTACTAACGGCAGGCACTCCGTCTGCTGGTTTAATATTATTAGGTCAACAACTATCGGGTAATGGAGTGACTTCTGGAACTGCTATTATTGCGGCTGGATCTGGTACAGGCAAAGAAGGAACATATTATGTTACACCAGCGCAAACTGTAAATTCATTTGCGGCAACTTCTCGATACATTGTTAGTAATCCGGTAATTATAGACGGCATTACAGTTACTGGAGCGGCAATTAGTGGAACTACATTGACATTTGGCGGGCAGTCTGGAGGTAATGTTCAAATTGGTATGCTTGTAACTGGTAGTAATGTATTACCGGGAACAGCTATTCTTTCTGGATCGTCCGGAACTTGGCAGGTAAACATAAATCAATCGGTTACAAGTACTACGCTGTTATTAACTGGAACTGGCCGTGGCGGCATTGGAACGTATGTAGTTAATCAAGAATTAACTGTTGGATTAACTCCAACAGTTGCAAGCAGTTTAACTATCAATACTCCATTGTTGGCAACACTTACTGGTAGTGCAGAAGTCACTAGTTTAAAAATTAGCAATTCAGGTGTTAGCTATTCAGTGGGCGACACTATAACATTTAATAGAGGCGGCGGCCTAGTAACTATGTCGATCAGCACAGTAACTTCTAACGGATTTATAACAGTTTCTGTGGTTGGCGACGGAAGCGTTACAAAAGATTCTACACAATTTGGTCAAAGCGTTGCAATCTCCAAGCACGGAGATTATGTTGCAATCAGTTCGCCTTTACAATCAGATATACAAGAAAACGAAGGCCGAGTATATATTTTAAGTAATAACTCTGTACTTGGAAATACTTATAGAGAATATCAACAAGTTTTAAATCCTCGTCAGCAGTCCGGAGATTTATTTGGTTATAATATTAAATTTGCAAACGATTATAAAACATTATTAATTTATAGTCCAGGAGCAGACTCATTTGACTTGACCACATTTGATGCGGCAGAAACTATATTTGATTCTGGATCATTGTTATATAAAGAAATATCACAAAATTCTGGAAGAATTGATGTATATGATCGATATTCTAAAACTTGGATCTCTGGAGAATCTTTATACACTGGCGGATCAAACGCCGACGGGTTTGGTCAAAGTTTTGCGGCTTCAGATAGCATAATTTTAATTGGTGCTCCGCACGAAACAGAGATTTCAGAAAACATAAACGGATCTCCAATAACAGAAATTAATTCGGGTAAAGTTTATTCTTATGAAAAATCTGCCGGATCATTTAGTTGGACACCAGCACACCGACAAGCAGATTTAATTGATATTAAAAAGATCAAACAAGCATTTTTATATAATAAGGTATCAAATAAGCTAGTTAGATACTTAGATATTATTGATCCAACACTTGGTAAGATTGCAGGCCCAGCCGAGCAAGAAATAAGTTACAAGACATTTTACGACCCGGCAATTTATACTGTTGGAACAAGTTCTGTAAATGTTGATATTGGCAACTCTTGGCAAAATAAACAAGCTGGAAAATTATGGTGGGATTTACGCACGACTAAATTCATTGACAATCATTCTGAAAATTTAATTTATAGAAATAGCACATTAAACATGTTAGCTACTGGAGCAAGTGTTGATATTTACGAATGGGTAGAAACAAAGTTAACACCTGCAGAATGGAAAGTGCAAGCAGATACTGATGCAGGTCTTGTTGATAACATTAGTGGAACACCGTTATATACTGATTGTTATAGTGTTAAACAATATTTTAATGCATTTAATAATGCATTTGAAAATACATATTATTTCTGGGTAAGAAATAAACGACTTACTCCTACTATTGCTGATAGAAAAATTTCGGCAAACTCTGTAGCACAATTAATTTCTAATCCTCGAGGACAAGGATACCCGTTCATTGCTTTAACTGGTAAAAATTCTTTTAGTTTAATAAACTGTCAAAATTTATTAGATGGTTTAGATGTTATATTAGGAGTAGAATACTGGATAACTGAACAGACAGATCAGAACATCCACGCCCAATGGAAATTAATTGATAACAGTCCAAGTACAAAATTACCATCAGTAATAGAAGAAAAGTGGTTTGACAGTTTGTGCGGCAAAGATCAAGGAGATATGCCAGTTCCGGATCTAAACTTGCCAGCTAAGTTGCGTTACGGAATTGAAAGTAGACCACGTCAAGGAATGTTTGTTAATAATTTTGAAGCATTAAAACAATTCGTTGAACGTGTTAATTCAACATTAATTAAAGAACAAATAGTTGAACAAAGAAATATTTCTAAGTTGGAAAGCTATGATGCCGAACCGAAATTGTTTACAGGAGTATTTGATACTACAGTTGATACTGATGCAGAATTAAGAGTAGTTTCAGTATCTACCGCTAAATCAGCAGTCATGTCTCCAGTAATTGTTAATGGTAGCATTGTTGATGTTATAATACAATCAGCAGGATCTGGGTACAAGAGTTCGCCAACTATAACTATTAACGGTTCTGGATTTGGTGCTAAATTAAAAGCAATAATTAATATTGCCGGAGCAATTATAGGCGCTGAAATCATTTCAAAAGGAAAAGGATATACTAGTTCTACTACACTAGAAGTACGTCCGTTCTCAGCATTAGTTAGATCAGATTCTGTGGCCAACGGTAATTGGAGCATTTATGCTTATGTTACATCTGCAATAACTGGTACGCAGTCTTGGGTACGTGTCAAAACACAATCTTATGATGTTCGTAATTACTGGAGTAAAGTAGATTGGTATGCTACTGGTTTTAATCAATTTAGTATTATTGATTTTGCTGTAGATGTTTTTGCTGAACTAGGTACAGTTGACCCGGACATTGGACAAACAGTTAAAGTTAGAATGTCTGGCTCTAATGGCTGGCAATTATTGCTGTGCTATTCTAAATCTACAAGTATTGATTGGACACAGCGATATCAAGTTATTGGTATTGAAAATGGAACCTTACAATTAAGTTCTAAACTGTATAGTTTTGTCAATAATAATATAGGCTATGATAGTTCAATTTATGATAATACAGGTTACGATTATACTGCAAGTAAGGAATTAAGAGTAATCTTAAATTCTCTTAAAGATGATATTTTAATTGATACATTAAAATCAGAATATTTAAATTTATTCTTCTCTAGTGTACGATATGCACATACTGAACAGACTTATATTGATTGGGCATTTAAAACAAGTTTTGTAAAAGCACAACATAATGTTGGCAAATTAAAACAAACAATCACTTATACAAATGACAATTTGGCAAACTTCCAAGACTATATTTCTGAAGTTATTCCATACAGAACAACTGTAAGAGAATTTGTAAGCAACTACACAGCGGTAGATAGTAGTTCTTCTGTAATTACAGACTTTGATCTTCCAGCAACATTTGGAACTGGCAACGGTAATGTAATTAAAACTTATGTTAAAGACGGAAAAATTATAGCTGACAGATCAGAAATACAAACATATCCTTGGAAACATTGGTTATTAAATGCAGGGTTTCAAATAACTTCTATCGTAATAATTGATAACGGATCGGGTTACGTTACTGCACCAACTGTTAGGATTATTAGTGATAGTGGAAAAGGAGCAGTTGCACAAGCGTTTATTGCCAATGGTAAAGTTAATAGAATATTGTTAGTATCATCAGGAAGCGGATACTTGTCAGCTCCTACTATTATTATTGACGGCGGCTCTTCTGCTAGCGGAACTACTGCAAAAGCAATTGCAATTATTGGCAAGAGTAATGTTAGATCAAGTTTTATCAAGATGAAGTTTGATAGAACCACCAACACATACTATACAATTCAGTTAAATGAAACACAAACATTTACTGGCACTGGCAATAAAACTACTTTTACGTTAGTATGGGCACCAGATGTAAAAATTGGCCAAAGCACTGTTAAAGTTGATAATGCCATTGTACTTAGAGACAATTATACATTAACGACTGTTAAATCAGCTACAAAAGGATATACAACTTATAGCGGAGTTATAACTTTAAAAACAGCCCCGGCCATAGGTACAAAAATTACAGTTGAATATTTGAAAGACATTGACCTATTAAATGCCAGCGATAGAATACAATATTATTATAATCCAACAACTGGACAACTGGGAAAATCATTAGACCAACTAATGACTGGAGTTGATTACGGCGGAGTGATTGTCACAGGACTTGATTACAGTGTAAGTCGAGGTTGGAATAGTGTTGGGTTTATGCAAGACTTGTGGGATTCGTACGAAAATACATATAATGATTATGCAGTAACAATTAGTAACGAAACAGTAGTAAGTCGCACGTTTACACTTCCATATATACCTGAAGTGTTTACCAATGTTAACGTTTATTATTCTGCAATATACAATACGTCTTTCACGTCGGATGGAGCACAACTAATATACACACTTCCTTCAGCATATACATTTGTTGATGCTATTCAAGTTCAACTAGATAAGACAGTTGCTGGTTTGACTTTAAATGTAACTTCTACTTCAACAGAGCGAATCACAGTTACTCAGCTTGTTACAGGTTTTAATTATCTTAAAACTACATCTACAGTAAATTTAAGCATTGGTAAAGCTATTAAGATTATATCAGGAAGTTTTGGCGGATTTATTACAAATCAAACTTATTATGTTAACGAAATCATTGACTTGACTACATTTAAAGTCGGATCAAGTGTCGGCGGCTCAGAGTTTACCGTTGCAGGTGGACTAGGTAGTATGATTATACAATACGCAACTAGTAGCAACTATCTTACTGCTCCAACAGCATCGCTATTTCCAGGATTAGCCTTCCAATTTAAAGGAACTGTATTTGGCGGGTTTTCACGGGACGTTACTTATTATGTAAAAGATATAGTATCATCAACCTTGTTTACAGTAAGTGCAACCATTGGTGGATCAGTATATCCAGTAAGCTCTGCCCAAGGTATAATGCCGTTAAGTCAAGTAGCGGCCGCACCTGCCGCTACTGTAAATTTAAACAATATAACTGGTTTAAAAATAGGGGATGTGGCAACTTGTAATATTACAGGCTCAATTGCTGACGGAACATCTATACAAAAAATTCTAACTGCTACTAATCAAGTAGTATTAACTAACATTTTATACGGTGATATTTTAGCAGGAACAGAAATTAATTTTATTAGAACATTAACAGCTCCAGTTGATTATAGATACTTGACAAATGTATCTTTACAATTATCTGAACCGCCTGTGGCTGGTGCAACAATTAATGTTACTTCTAGTTTTGATCCTGTTAGAATTGATGATGAAAATTTTGATAAACAGTGGGTTATTACTAAAACAGAAGCTGGTACTAATATTATAACTACTATAACTCCAATAACATTTAATGTTGGAGATTCTATTGGATTTAGTGGAACATTATTTGGCAATATACAACCTGCTACTACATATTACGTTAAAGAAATATTAACAAATAGAACTTTTAAAATATCAGCAACATCATCAGGCCCTGAGTATGTATTATTATCTGCAACAGGTTCAATGATAGGAAGAAGTACAGGTAATGCAAATGCAGTAATGGCCACGTATGTAGCAGACGGAACTGAACCAATTATTACAATACCAAATACATATACATTAGTATCGGGCGATGTTATTATATTCCGCAAGAGTACTAGCGATGGCGCAATTTCTGTTAATGAAAATGATTATGATACTGCTCTTGACGGTGGAGCATTAGAATATAATTCTGCTACTGGTTTAAATCCTGACGAAATTATTGTTGACGGTGATGGTTTCGTAACAACAGACACTAGCGGTGCACCAGAAGAAGTGGTACCGGGACAAGTTGTAGACAGTGTTGCAATTAAAGTATTTGACAGACCGAGCGATGGATCTGCTACGGTAAAAGTATTAAATTATATTGCAGACGGAGTTAATAAGAAATTTAATCTAGAACAATTTCCAAATAGCCAAGATGCAGTTTATATCAAATTAAATTCTACAGTACTGACCACGGGTACCGATTATTATCTTGACTATCCTAACAAACAAGTAATCTTAAGAAATGTACCTGCTAAAGGTAGTATAGTTACTTTACATAGTTTTGGATTCAACGGAACTAACATTTTAGATGCTGATTATTTTGTTGCAGATGGAAAAACAAAAGAATTTATCACTAAAGCTCCTTATGTAGACACAGATTTTAATTATCTTGTTTATCTTGACGGTATAGCAATCAGCCCAACATTGTTTAAAACTGACAATACATACGATAGTCCAAACAGAATTGGTTTTAGATTCAGTATTGCGCCGACTAAATTTCAAACTTTAAATTATCTAATAGTATTGGGAAATCAACAGACTTATGCAATATTTAAAAATGAAAAACTAGCAACTAACGGTAGTTCAACATATACATTATCGAATACTATTGGATCAAGTGTCCCATTAGAGACTAGTGTGTTGATTCGTGCTAACCAGCAAATTTTGCAAGGTCCTAAGACATCATATTTTACAATTGCTGGAAATCAATATACCTACACGTTAGATAGATTATCAGTACAACCCTATAGTGTTAATACAGCGGACCTTATCGTATACGCTGATGGAGTTTTATTAGAACTATCTACAGATTATACTGTAGATACTTCAGAAGTAAGTATTTCAATTAATAGAAAAGTATATAGTAAGTACAAAACAAAACGATTGATTATAAATGTTAAATCAGCACAAGATTACTATATCGTTGGCAATACAATTACATTTAGTCAACCATACGGTTTATCTGATTATGTTGAAGTAGTATCTGCATACAAGCACGATATTTTACAGATACAACGTACACGAACAACTGCAACTAGCAATTTACAATTTAGTTCAGCTAGTGCCGATTATTATAGATATGTTGGAGTATTAGGCGGCAAGATAGAATTGCCATCAACTATTTTAACAGAACCGCAACTATGGGTTACAAAAAATAAACTATTATTAATTAATGGAGTTGATTATCGAGTAAATCCAGATTTATCTAGCATCACATTAGATACTCCTCCTGGAATTAATGATGAATTTGAAGCAATTATTTTTGCCGGCGAATCAGTTAAAGCCGGTATAAGCTATATGCAATTTAAAGATATGCTAAACAGAACAGTTTATAAACGTTTAAATCTTTATAAACAAAATGAATTAGTGCAAGATCTCTACTACTATGATAAAGAAATTTTTGTAAAAGATGCTGGTAATTTTGATAAACCTAATCCTGCAATTAATAAACCGGGTGTTGTTGAAATCAACGGTGAGCGTATTGAATATTTTACAATTAAAAATAATACTACACTTGGACAGTTGCGCCGAGGTACATTAGGAACTGGTATTCCTACAGTGCATGGTACTGGGTCAAAGGTACAAGATATTGGGCCTAGCGAAACCATTCCTTATGTTGATACGTTTAAAACAGAACAAATTACAATTGATAATTACACAACAAAATTAATTATTCCACTAAGTTTTGTTCCTAGTAAAACAACAAGTTCGTGGTCAGCTACTCCTAGTAGCCTTAAATTATTTGATAATGCAGTAATACAAAAATTTGTTAGCAAAACAGGTACAGGTCCATACTTAGTAACCTTTGCAGTTCCTCAGCAAAACTATACACCTGCGCTTAACAAATATTTGCTAATTTCTAATAACAGTAACACTAACTACAATGGATATCATACAGTATCTTCGTCAAACATATCTAATAGTATTACAATAGTTCCAACATCGGTAAACGCATTTGTAACAGTTGGTAGTGCAATCGATGTGACATTTATAATTCCTATACAAACAACTGCGCCAACTACAGGAATTTACTATATTATTTCAGGCTCAACTCCTATAGAATATAATGGTGCATGGCTATGTTCTGCTAGTACAACAACAAGTATTACGTTGACTATATCTAATAATTATGGAATATTTAAAGTACTGCCAGGTTCAATTCAATCAACACATACAATTACTGTATCATATGATACTGACCCTGGAGTTTATAGTACAAAACTAATAACTACAATATCAGCATCGACGTACGGAGAAGCAGATGAAATAGAAGTGTTTGTTGGCGGATACGATACATCTACAGTATGGGAACCAAATACAATTTTTGATGTAGATCAAATTTTAACAGTTAACAGTTACACTTATAGGGTTACTACTAAACATAGAAGCGGCACAACATTTAATAGTGCGGTATCTACATTAGATAGTGACAACTTGATTATTTCAACAGGAGTACCTGCAACTACTGTACGTACATTCTTTGTTGGTAATACTCGTTTAAAGAAAAGTCCTTACTCTGTTTATAATGTAGAAAAGGCACCTGCAAGCCCAGAAGGCGATGTTAGTTTCAATGCGGATTTTGCAGTCGATGGTATTAATAAAGAACTAATATTAACTAATAAACTTACTACTGGTACGGTAGTAACAATTATACGAAAATTTGGACAAGCATGGACAGTTAATAATGAATCATTGCAAACTAGTCAAACTAAGATTGCTAAGTTTATTACAGCAGTTCCTGGAGTATGGGTAACAAGTAACCGTATTACAAGTACACAAACTGGTTTAACAACCGCAACAACAACATTTGATAACGTTACTAAATCGTTTGATAATGATGATACAACATTCGATCAAGGAAATTAAAAAATGGCACAACAGATTCTTAACATTGGATCAACAGTTAATGATGGTACTGGCGATACATTACGTACTGGAGCTCAAAAAATAAATGCAAACTTTGCAGAGTTATACTTAACAACAATTCCAACTCAAACAGGAAACGGTGGAAAGTTTTTAACTACAGACGGAACAGGAACAGCTTGGGCAACTATTACAGATACTATTACAGCGGCCGCTAATCAGTTAACTGGAACAACACTGGCACCGAGCGTAGTTACTAGTAGTTTAACTACTGTCGGTACACTAACAAATTTAACAGTTACAAATACAATAACAGGTAGCATAACTGGTAATGCGGCAACAGTTACTAACGGTGTATATACAAGCACAACATACCAAAATCCAGGCTGGTTAGGAAGTTTGTCTGGAACAAAAATTACTGGAGATATTGTAGGTAATTCTGGAACAGTTACAAATGGAGTGTATACAAATCAGATTTACAATAATCCTATCTGGATTTCAGCATTAAGCCCAGACAAAGTTTTACCAACACCTGTTGGACAAAGCGGAAAATTTTTAACTACTAATGGCGCGGCAGGAGGTTATTCTTGGAGTACTATTTCTAATTTACCAGGTGGCGCACCAAACAAAATTTTGTACCAGTCAGGCATTGGAGTTACAGGTTTCATCATAGCTCCAACATCTACAAATACATTCTTAAAATGGAATGGTAGTGCATTTGAATGGACTGCCACTGGCGCTGGACAAGGTACAGTTACCCAAATACAAGGTACCGGAACAGTTAGTGGTATTACATTAACTGGAACAGTTACTAGTAACGGTAATTTAACATTAGGCGGAGCATTAGCATTATCAAGTGCTAATATTACAGATGCACTTGGATTCAATCCAGTCCAGTTAGCATCATTCAGTGTTACTACAAATAGTCCAAGCGGCGCAGGCAGTTTAGCATTTAATTCTTCAACAGGTGTGTTTACATTTACACCTCCTGCACCTCCAGTCGGAACTGTGAGTACAGTAAGTGTTGCCAGTGCCAATGGTTTTACAGGTACAGTAGCTAATGCCACAAGTACTCCTGCTATTACAATTACTACTAGTGTTACAGGTTTGTTAAAAGGTAATGGTACAAGCGTATCTGCGGCCGTAGCAGGCACTGACTATTTCTTACCATTTGGAAGTCAGTCTGCCAACACAATTTATGCGGCTCCTAATGCGGCTTCTGGCTTACCATCTTTTAGAGCTTTAGTTTCTTCAGATATTCCACTATTAAATCAAAATACAACTGGCTCTGCGGCCAGACTAACAGTAGCAAGAAATATTAACGGCAACCCGTTTGATGGATCAGCTGACATCTCAGTAACCGTACCTGCTTCTACTGGAATCTCTGGACTTGCAGGCGGCGTAGCAAGTTTCTTAACTGGCGCATCTAGTTCAACACTAGCAAACGCAATTAGCGATGAAACAGGTTCTGGTGCTTTAGTATTTGCTTCTACACCAAGTTTAACTAGCCCAGATGTATCAACTAGCATTACTACTCCTACAACAGGAACATTTAACTTAATTAATGCCAATGCTACTACTGTAAATTTTGCTGGAGTGGCCACTGCAATTACAATTGGTAATGCTACTGGTGCTACTGTAACATTGAATCCTGGAACTATTGCAACAGGCCAAACAAGCGGTACATTAGCATTGTTTAACTCTGGATTAACAGGAACATTAAATTTTGGAAACGCGGCAACTACAGTTACAGAATTTAATTTAGTTACAACATACAATTTAGGTAATACAGCTACAGCCGCCCAAACTGTAAACATGTTTACAGCTAGTACCGGTGCAAGCACATACAATTTTGCTACCGGTGCTACTGTAGGTTCTACTACAAAGGCACTTAACATTGGTACAGGTGGCGCGGCCAGTTCCACAACTAATATTGCAATTGGATCATCAAATGGCGGCACACTAACATTAAATAGTCCAACACTTACTGTATCTGGTAACTTAACAGCTTCGGGTAATCTCCGAACAAATGGCGGCGTACTTGGATATTCTACTGGCGCAGGCGGCACAGTAACTCAAGGTACAAACAGATCAACTGGAGTTACAATAAGCAAAGCCAGCGGATCAATTACATTGTTTAGTACAACAACTACCGCTGGTCAAATTTCAACATTTACAGTTACCAATAATACAGTAGTTGCAACAGATACAGTTGTAGTGAGTCAGCAAAGCGGTGTAGGTATATATTTTGTTGGAGTTACTAACGTAACTACAAATTCGTTCCAAATCAGCGTATTTACACCAGCTTCAGTGGGTAGTGCTGAAGCTCCAGTGCTTAATTTTGCAGTAATTAAAGCAGTAGCGGCTTAATAAACTAGCACATTATGGTATAAGATAAATATTGAATAAAGAGAGATTACTATGCAAGGTAAAGATTTAACCGGAATTCACATAGAAGGCCATATTAAGATTTTCAACCCCGAATCGGGCGAAATCTTCATCAACAAACGCAATGCAATTCACTATGAAAATATGAGTATTGCACTGGCGCAGACTATGGCTAATAGTTCAAAAGGCGGGACTGTATACCAAATGGCATTTGGCAATGGAGGTACCGCTGTTGATCCGACCGGTATTATCACTTATTTGACTCCAAATAGTTCAGGAAGTAACGCTAGTTTATATAATCAAACTTTTGCCAAGGTAGTCGACGGACAAAGCAGTAATAATACAGATCCAACAAGAAATTATCTTGAAACACGCCATGTAACAGGAACAAATTATACAGATTTATTTGTAACTTGTCTACTTGATTACGGCGAGCCTA